>OLRK01000006.1_pt1 | contig 253884 bp, 226 predicted proteins | sample 1672911 | NCBI WGS metagenome assembly OLRK01 (sample SAMEA3136736, study PRJEB25190) | human gut metagenome | biome: human gut; feature: human-associated habitat; material: faeces | place: Austria | collected 2013
CCGGAGAAAGCTTGGAAAAGACGCTCATGCCATGACCATCACCCTGCTCCTGAACTCCGAGGGCAAGAAGATGGGCAAGACCCAGTCCGGAGCCGTATGGCTGGATCCCAATAAGACAAGTCCCTTTGAGTTCTACCAGTACTGGAGAAACATCGCCGACGCCGACGTGTTAAAGTGTCTGCGGATGCTGACCTTCCTGCCCTTAGAGCAGATCGATGAAATGGATAAATGGGAAGGAAGCCAGTTAAACGAAGCCAAGGAGATCTTAGCCTACGAGCTGACTGCCCTGGTACACGGCGATGAGGAGGCCAAAAAGGCCCAGGAGAGCGCAAGGGCCCTGTTTGCAGGCGGAAATGCAGCAGAAATGCCCACAGCCGAGCTCTCTGATGACGACTTTACCGACGGCGCCATCGATATCCTGTCCATCGTACAGAAATCCGGTCTCTGCGGATCCCGCTCCGAGGCCAGAAGAAATGTGGAGCAGGGCGGCGTATCCGTGGACGGCGAAGCTGTAAAGGATATTAAAACGGTTTACACAAAGGAACAGCTTTCCGGCGACGGCATCGTTGTAAAGAGAGGAAAGAAGAATTTCCGCCGTGTGACAGTAAAATAAGGAAACGTATGGACTGCGGGGCGTATGCCCCGCACCGTCTGCTGTGAGAGGAGAAAAAAATGGAGATCTTCAAAGAAGCACAGAAAAATTTTGATTACATGGTACGGATCCGGAGACATATGCATGAATATCCGGAAATGACGGGGCAGGAATTTGAGACCCTGGAGTTTATTAAAAAGGAGCTGGATGCCCTGGGGATCGAGTATGTGGAGGTTCCCGACGGCGGCATCGTGGGCCAGATCCACGGCGGAAAGCCGGGAAAGACCGTCCTGATGCGCGCCGACATGGACGCTCTTCCCATCCAGGAAAATACAAAGAATTTATGCTGTGATAAGCTGTGCGTGTCAAAAAATGACGGCATTTCCCACGCCTGCGGCCATGATTCCCATACAGCCATGCTGCTGGGCGAGGCTAAGATCTTAAACGAGCACAAGGACGAATTGAACGGAAACATCGTTCTCTGCTTCGAGCGGGGAGAAGAGGGCGGCGGACAGATCGCCAACCTGCTCCCCTACATCGTGGAGACCATGAAGCTGCCCATCGATACCTGCATTGCCACCCATGTGAAGTGGGACGTTCCGGCGGGCCAGGTTTCCGCAGAGCCGGGCGCAGTGTTCTCCGGCGGCTACGGCTTTGCCATCCGCTTAAAGGGTCTGGCCGGCCACGGCTCCCGTCCGGATCTGGCCCACAGTGTTCTGGACTGCTTCAACTCCATCTACAATCATATGAACATGATCCGTATGAAATACGTGTCTCCCACAGATATCCTGACCTTCTCTGTGGGCAGTGTCCACTGCGGAACGGCCATGAACATCGTGCCCGACGAGCTGGTATTCGACGGTACCATCCGCACCTTCAACGTGGCGGGGGCCGGAGCCAGCTTTATGAAGCAGTTTAAAGAGGTCCTGGAGGCAGAATGTAAATTAAACCAGTGTACCTATGAGATCATTTCCATGAAGGATCCTCTGTTTGAGAATTACAACAACGAGACCTGCAGCGAGATCGCAAGGAACGCCGTTAAGAAATACATGGGAGAAGAGGCTCTGGCAAAGGCCCAGCCGTGGATGGCCTGCGAGAGCATGCAGGCGTACTTAAAGTACTGGCCGGGCGTGATCACCTTCACCGGGATCCAGAATCCGGAGCTGGGAACCGGAGCCAACCACCATACGCCGGAGTTTGACCTGGACGAAAAGGGCATGATCTACGGCGCAGCCGCAGCCATCGGATATGTGGTGGACTTCTTAAACTACGAGGGCGAGATCCCGTTTACTCCCTATAAGGGAAATATCCGGGAGCTGGCTGCAAGAAATATTAAATAAATATGTTTGCCCCTAACCTGTGCGGGCTTCGTTTTGCGGATGTCTGACCATGAACGTCAGATATCTGCAACCCGGAAGTCCGTTTTCTATGCGGTCATATTTTACATGCTGGAATGAAGCGGAATTCCATGAATAAGAAAGGAGATTGTCATGACGACCAACGAGAAACTGTCTATGCTTCGTGAAAAAATGGCGGAAGCCGGGGTACAGGCATATCTGATCCCGTCCTCGGACCCCCACATCAGCGAATATCTTCCCAATCACTGGAGGGCCAGGGCCTGGCTTTCGGGCTTCGACGGCTCTGCCGGAACCCTGGTGGTCACGGAAACGGAGAGCGGTCTGTGGACCGATGGCCGTTATTTTATCCAGGCGGAGCGGCAGATGGCCGGCAGCGAGATCGTCCTCTACCGTATGAAGGAAAAAGGCGTGCCCACCATCCAGGAATTTCTTCTTTCCAGGCTGAAGAAGGGACAGGTCCTGGGGATCGACGGCATGGTCACTGCGGCGGAGATGGTACTGGATATGGAGACAGCGTTTTCTGCCCAGGGGATCGGGATCCGGTCGGAGGATCTGATCACGCCCATCTGGAGCGATCGTCCTGCCATCCCCCAGAGTCAGGTCTATCTGCTTCCGGAACAATATACAGGCCTTTCTGCGGCAGAAAAGATCGCCCAGGTCCGCTCCCGGCTTAAGGAGAACGGGGCGGACGCCATGGCCGTTACCCGCCTGGACAGCATTGCCTGGCTTCTGAACCTGCGGGCCTCTGATGTGGTGTACAATACCTCCTTTGTGTCCTATGTCCTTCTGACCCAGGAAGCGGCAGTCCTTTATGTGGACAGCAGCCGCGTGTCGGAGGAGGCTCTGGATTATCTTAAGAAAAACGGAGTGGCTGTGCGGCCATATAGGGAGATCCTGGACGGGATCGCCGCCATCGATGTGCCCACGGTCATGCTGGTGAGCGTAGAGAACGTCAATTACCGTCTGTACCTGGCTATGGAGGAGAATCCCAGGGTGACCATTGTAAAGGGAGAGGAGCCAGTTTTCTGCCTGAAGGCCGTGAAGAACCCGGTGGAGATCGCCAATACCAAAAATGCCCATATTAAGGAAGGTGTGGCCATGGCCCGGCTCCAGATGTGCCTGGAGGAGAAGCTGGCTGCTGGTGAGACCGTTTCTGAAACAGACGTGGGAGAGCTTCTGGTGGATTTCCGTAAGGAACAGGAGGGATATATGGAGGACAGCTTTGCCGTGATCGCAGCTTACGGAGCCAACGCCGCCATGATGCATTACCATCCGACCCCGGAAAACCATGCGGTTCTTCAGCGGAAGGGCTTCCTTCTTCTGGATACCGGCGGCCAGTACGTGGACGGCACCACGGATACCACCCGTACCTATGCCCTGGGCGAACTGACCGACGAGGAACGGCGGTATTACACCTATGTGTTAAAGGCCAACATCGGCATCGCCCGGACTGTCTTTATGGAGGGCTGCTCCGGTGCCAACCTGGATATCATGTCCCGCACCCAGATCTGGAAGTACGGTCTGGACTATCGCTGTGGCACTGGCCACGGCGTGGGCTTTGTGGGCCCCATCCACGAAGGCCCCCAGAGCCTCAGGATGACCAACCATGTGCCCTTCCAGCCGGGCATGACCATCACCGATGAGCCTGGAATTTATGAAGAGGGCCTTGTGGGCGTCCGCATTGAGAATGAGCTTCTGGTGGTGGAGCACATGGAAACGAAATACGGAAAGTTTTATGCCTTCCAGCCCATCACCTATCTGCCCATCGATACCACGCCGGTGGTGCTGGAGCTGATGAATGAGGAGGAGATCTCCTGGCTCAATGACTATCATCAGATGGTCTATGATACCTTAAGCCCCCGTATGACAGAGCGGGAACGTATCTGGCTCAAAGAAAAAATAAAACCATTGGAGAAATAAACCGGAATGAATATATTTATCGGAATCCTTCTGCTCTGTGCCTTCCTGGGGCTCTGGGATAAAATTTCCGGAGGGAAAATGGGCCTGGCTGCTGAATTTGACGGCGGCCTGGCCTCCATGGCCTCTCTGGCCCTTTCCATCGTAGGGATCTACTGTATCGGGGTCACGGCGGTCAGGAGCAATCCGGAGGCCATTGCCTCCTTTGCGTCCCGGCTGCCCTTTGACGCCTCCGTTCTCATCGGAAGCCTGCTGGCTCCCGATCTGGGCGGCCACGCCATTGCAAAGGAGCTGGCAGCTACTCCGGCCCTGGGGATCTATTCCGGAGTCATGGTATCCTCCTGTCTGGGAGCCATGATCTCCTTTACCCTGCCCATTGCCCTGACGGTCATCCGCAGGGAGGACACCTCCCTGTTTATGCAGGGCAGCGTCTGGGGGATCGTAACGATCCCCGCGGGAGTGGCGGTGGGCGCTCTGCTCACCGGCCTGCCTGTGAAGGAGCTGGTCCGCAATCTTCTGCCGATCCTCCTTCTGTGCGCGGGTATCTGCCTGGCCCTCATAAAGGCCGCTGAGGCCACCATCTGGGTGCTGTCGGTGGTGGGGAACCTGGTGCGGATCGCCAGCCTGGTCCTGTTTGGCCTGGTGATGCTGGGGCTCTTCCTTCCCGCATGCCAGATCGCATCGGACACCCTTATTTTTGAGTCCCTTACCATTGTGGTAAAGATCGCGGTGGTGGTGGCCGGATCTATGGTGGCGGCCTCTCTGATCCTCCGGTTTTTCCAGAAGGGGATCAGCCGGATCGCCGGATGGCTGGGGGTCAATTCCTATTCTGTGGTGGGACTGATCATCAGCCTGGCCACCTGTATTTCCATGATCCCGATGATGGAAAAAATGGATGACCGGGGAAAGGTGATGAACGCGGCCTTTGCGGTCAGCGGTTCCTTTGTGCTGGGCGGCCAGCTGGCCTTCATCGCCAGTGTGGAGCCGCCGTCGGTGGTATCTGCCTTTATTGCCGCCAAGCTGGTGGGCGGAATCTGCGCAGCGGCCGCCGCCATGGCGTTTGCACCGAAGTCCGGCGCTGGATCCGGGGAATCAGCATCCCTGGAGTAAGAAAACAGCCGTCTGTCCCTGCCCTGTGAAGATCCGGGCGGGGGCGGGCGGCTGTTTTGTTTTGCGGAGGGGGATCGTTGGATATATTTTTGAATTATCACAAAAAATATAAAAACAGAAAAAATAAACTTTTTCTTACAAAATAATAAATCCATTTACAAACTTTAATCAGTATTGTACTATGATTATATAAAATATGGGGAAGGAGGGAAATGTCATGAAGAAGATATATGCTGCTGTTCTGGTTTTATTACTGGTTTCATGCGCCCCTAAGGAAGAGGCGGCTGTGGTGAAACCGCTTTCCATTGAGGATGTACCGAAGTCCGAAGAGACCCGGAAGCTGGACCGGAAGGAGATCTATACACTGAAACGCCAGCTGGAACAGATTCCGGTTGCTTCCAGCGAGGAATTTTTTACTGGAGAGGTAACGGAATTTTTAAAAGGATATGAAAATACAGAGCTGGAGAGCCTGGAAGTGGTCCAGGACACGCTGTCTCTGATACCGGGAAAAAATAAAAAGTCGCTGTACAATCTGAGTTTCCGGGTCCGTCTTGTGACAGACGGAATAAGGGATGAGGAGGGGATGAAACAGGCAGACCGCCTTGCGGAGGAAATTACGGACTTTTTGAAGCAGTACAGCTATGTGGGATTAAAATCAAAGGATGTATGGGTAAAGGTATACAACCAGAATGGAGAGGTGCTGTCGGATATGCAGAGCAGTGTTTCCATTTCAAACGAAACTATGTTTGTGGAAATACCAGAGGACGAATATGAGGTCCAGACCCGGGCATTTAAATATTCTGGAAATGGACGAAAATTCCAACTGAAAAAGTTTGGTCCCTTGAGTGGAACTGGGGAATTATATGTGGAGTATGCGGTGGATGACGGCTATTTTGACTTTGACGATCTGGACGGCAGTATTGCCGGACTGGAGGCCATCGGTGAGGAGATCCGGGAATATCTTTTGTCGTCGGAAAAAACGGAAAAATATATGGAATCCTATCATTTGAATGTTTTAACCATTTCCTTTTACAGCGGGAATTTTGATGATGACTATGTGACGTTTAACTTCGATATATAGGGATATGTCCAGGTCTCCTGGATCATGGAAAATGGAAGAGGAAAGAAGAATTTCTTTTGCTGCATTCCCGATGCGGGGGGTAAAAACCGGATTCTGGAGGGGATATAAATGGATGGGTTTATTTTTACGATTCTGCTGTTTTTTGTGTTTCTTATACTCATGGTATTTTTAATTTTTAGCCTGAAAGGGAAACCGGCCATGTATCTGACTGCCATCACTGCGACTTTATCTGCATGGTTTATCGGACTGGTTCTGGATGCAAATATTGATTTTAAGCCCGCAGGCTTTTTAAATCTCCGGGTACTGTTTCCCATATTGGCTATGGGGCTTTGTATTTTAAATGTGGTCAGTAAAAAATCCGACTGAGAATGATAAAAGCACTGGAATACCCACCGGATCCAACATCCGGATCACGGGATATTCCAGTGCTTTTCCTATTAAGCCGGAAGGAACTGCAAGGCCTGCCTATCTATATTGTGCCTGGTGCATCTCATAGTAAAACCCTTTCTGACGCATCAGCTCCTCATGGGTGCCCCGCTCTACCACGTTTCCGTCCCGCACCACCAGGATGCAGTCGGCATTCCGGATGGTGGAGAGCCGGTGGGCCACCACGAAGCAGGTCTTGTCTGCCATCAAGGCCCGCATGGCGGCCTGGATCTGGTGCTCGGTCCGGGTGTCCACGTTGGAGGTGGCTTCGTCCAGGATCAGCATGGGCGTTCGCATCAGCAGGGCTCGGGCGATGGTCAGAAGCTGCTTCTGGCCCTTGGATATATTGGTGCCGTCGTCGATAAGGAGCGTATCATAGCCCTGGGGAAGGCTTTCGATGTAGGTGTGGATCCTGGCCGCCTTTGCCGCGGCGATCACCTCTTCCCTGGTGGCGTCGGGCCGCCCGTAGGCGATGTTTTCGTAGATGGTGCCGTAAAAGAGCCAGGTGTCCTGGAGGACCATGGAGTAGGAAAGCCGGAGGCTTTTCCTGGTGATATCAGAAATATTCCGGCCATCCACCAGGATGGAGCCGCTGTCGATGTCATAAAACCGCATCAGCAGATTGATGAAGGTGGTCTTTCCGGCTCCTGTGGGACCAACGATGGCGATGAGGCTGCCCTTTGGGGCCTTCATGCTGAAATCCTTTAAGATCACCTGGTCCTTCTGGTATCCAAAGCTCACATGGGAAAGCTCCACGTCGCCCTGGGCGTTTTCCAGCGGAGCGGCGCTTTCCAGATCTGCCGGCTCCGGGGGCTCGTCGATGACCTTAAAGACCCGCTCTGCCGCCGCCAGGGAGGACTGGAGCTCACCGTAGATCTCTGCGATCTCCCGGATGGGCCCGGTGAACTTCCTGGAGTAGAGCACGAAGGCAGAGATACTGCCGATGCTGATGGAGCCATGGAGATACAGGATGGCTCCGAACACGGAGATCAGGGCCAGGGCCAGGTTGTTGATGGCGTTGGTGGCCGGGCCCATGATGCTGGCATAGTAGTCGGTCTTATAGTAGGCGTCCACCAGCTTCTTATTCTGCACGTCCATGTCCTGAATGACACGTTCCTCCTGGGTATAGGCCCGGAGGGTCTTCTGGCCGGAGATCATTTCCTCCACATAGCCGTTTAACTCTCCAGCGGCCCTGGATCTGGCCCGGAACATGGGCTGTACCATGTGGGTCAGATAGGAGGCCAGAAGAAGGGCCAGGGGGATGGTGACGGCAAAGACCAGGACCAGCCTGGGGCTTAGGCGCAGCATCATCACCAGGGAGCCGACGATGGTGACGGAGCTGGACACCACCTGGACCACGTCGTTGGATAGGGAGGCATTGATGGTGTCGATATCATAGGAAATGCGGCTTAAGATGTCTCCGGTGGTGGTGCCGTCGAAAAAGCTCACGGGAAGAGTCACCAGATGGTTGAAGGTATCCTTTCTTAATGTATAGGTGATCCGTCTGGACAGGGTGATCATGGATACGTTGACCGCATAGCTCATAAGAGAGCTGGACACATAAAACAGCAGCATAAAGGCCGCATACTTATAAACTCCAGGCAGATCCATGCTCCCGTCCATGCCCTCGGCGATGAGGTTGATGGCAGCGCCGGACAGCCTGGGACCGGCCAGGGCCAGAAGATTCCCCAGGAAGGACAGAGAGAGGATAAAGGCCAGCTGGCGCTTGTGCTGGAGCAGATAACCGAATATGCGGATCAGAGTGGCTTTTCGTTTCACAGGTCCTCACCTCCCATCTGGATCGTACTGATCTCACGGTATGCGTCACACGTCTTTAAAAGTTCCTCATGGGTCCCCAGCCCCTGGGGAATGCCGTCCTCCAGCACCAGGATCTTATCACAGTGCATGATGGAGCTGATGCGCTGGGCAATGATGATGGTGGTGGTGCCGGAGAAGGACTGGGACAGGCTCCGGCGGAAGGCGGCGTCGGTCTTATAATCCAGGGCGCTGGAGGAGTCGTCCAGGATCAGAAATTCTGGTCTGCCGGCCAGGGCCCTGGCAATGAGGACCCGTTGCTTCTGGCCGCCGCTTAAGTTGACGCCCTTGACTGCGATGGGCTTTTCATAGCCGCCGGATCCTGCAATGAAGGAGGCCGCCTGGGCCACCTCCACAGCCCGGTCGATGGCATCCATATCCAGCTTACGGCCCATGTCGATGTTATTCAGGAGACTGTCCTTAAACAGAACGTCATTCTGGAACACCACGCCGAATTTCTGACGCAGCTCCTTTAAGGGGAAGGTGGAGATGTCCCGGCCGTCGATGCGGATCTGGCCGCTGTCGATGTCGTAAAGGCGTAAAAGAAGCTGGGCCAGGGTGCTCTTTCCGGCTCCTGTGGGGCCGATGATGCCTAAGGACTGGCCATGCTCCAGGGAAAAGCTCAGATCCGACAGATTATAGGCACGTTTATTATAGGAAAAGGACACATGATCAAATTCCATGTGGGGCGGACGTTTCCCGGAGGTCCTGTCCGGAGCGTCCGGACTGGCGCCGGGGGCAGTCTCAGGCCGGCCGGTCCAGGGGCGGATCTCCATGTCCTGGGGCGTCATCATGACCTCCTCCACACGGCCTGCGCTGGCAATGGCCTTGGAGGACATGGTGATCAGACGGGAGATGGCCATGACGGAATTTAAGATAATGGTGAAATAGGTAAGGAAGGCCACGATGGCCCCGGGCTTCATAGCTCCAGTGGAGACCCGCCACGCACCCACCACGATCACCGCAGCCAGTCCTGTGTTTAACATCAGATTGATCAGGGGACCGGAGGCGGCCATGGTGATGCTGGCCTTAGCCTCAGCGGCGTTTAAGCGGCTGTTGACCGTTTCATACCGGTCCTTTTCATATTCTGTGCGGCTTAAGGCCTTAATGACCCGGATCCCGGTGGCGTTTTCCCGCACCACGCGGATCATGGCGTCAGCGGCGATCTGGGCATTCCCGAACAAGGGGATGCTTTTCCGGCTGATCCTTGCCACCGCCAGGATCATAAAGGGGATCAGGAAGCAGAGAATGGCAGAGAGCCAGGGATCGATGAACATGGTCACCACCACGCCGCCCAGCATCAGGATCGGCGCACGGACGCCCATGCGCTGGATCATGTTCAGGGTCCGGTGCAGGTTGTAGGTATCTGTGGTCATACGGGTCACCAGGGATGGGATCGTAAAGGCATCCACCTGGCTGCTGGAAAGATAGGAGATCTTATAGAAAAGGTCGTGGCGGAGGGCCTCGATGGAATCCCTGGAAACGGCGGAGGCCACCCGGTTGGCCCAGACGTTGCAGACGAGGACCAGAGCGGCGCAGACCGCCATCATAAGTCCCCAGCGGATCACCAGGCCGATGTCGTTTCTGGGAGTTACCTCATCAATAATATAAGAAAGGATATAGGGGATCATCAGATCCAGGATGGTGCCGGTGAACTTGATGGTGAAGCCAAAGATCATCGTAGGGATGTGGGGCTTCACATAGCGGATCACATATTTCATGGACGGACCTCCTTTTCCGGAGCAGGGGCGGCTGCCAGCGCCTTCCCTTTTTCCAGCATACGGCCCAGGAGCTGGTCCAGAAGCTCCCGTTCTTCAGTGGAAAAGTCTCCAGTGACCTGGTCGAAGAACTGCTCTGAAAGGCCCTTTCCCTGGGAGTGGATCTCCAGCGCAGGGGGCAGGGCGCGCACGTTTTTGGAACGGGCGTCGTTCTCGTCCTCGGTGCGGATCAGATAGCCCTTGGCCTCCAGCTTCTGGAGGATCCGGGAGATCATGGCTTTATCGACGCCCATCTCGTCGGCCAGGTGACGCTGGCTGACCTCTCCATGGAAGCCCACATGGCGCAGGAGCTGGAGCTCCGACTGGGTCAGCTCCGGCTGCTCCATGCGGCTGGCGGCGTATTTCTGGCTTTGGCGGTAGAGGCGGCGTATCTTTTTATAGGTGCTGACGGACTGTTCCATAAGATCCCTCCCTTTTCTGATACGGAAATCGTTGATAAGTCAATTATAATCCAAAACAGTTGATATGTCAACGGAAAGGCGGACGAAATGGCGGTGAATCCCATTGACACCTATGGAAGAATATAGTAAAATTGGGGCTGTATACATAAAAACCAGCCGGAGTTTTTTCGCCGGCCAGACCAAAAACATATAGAAATAGGAGTTGATTTTCTTGGATTCAGGGCAAGCCCTGCAGATACTCATTGTAATCGGGCTATTGGCATTATCAGCATTTTTTTCATCATCGGAAACGGCGATGATGGCAGTCAACAAGATCCGCGTAAGGAATCTGGCGGACGCAGGCTTAAGCAGCGCCCAGACCTTGATGAAGGTACTGGATAACCAGCCGAAGATGTTAAGCGCGATCCTGATCGGCAACAATATTGTAAATATCTCCGCCTCGTCTCTGGCGACGATCCTCGTGACACGCGCCTTCGGAGACATGTATGTGGGTGTTGGAACGGGGATCCTGACGCTGTTGGTCCTGATCTTCGGCGAGATCACCCCAAAGACCAGCGCCACCCTTTATTCGGAGACCATGGCCCTCAGGTTTGCAAAACCCATTTACATGATCATGCAGGTACTGACGCCGGTGATCTTCATCGTAGATAAGCTGTCCCAGGGCGTTCTCCGTCTGCTCCATGTGGACCCCAATAAAAAGCAGGACGCCATCACAGAGGACGAGCTGCGTACCATTGTGGAGGTGAGCCACGAGGAGGGGGTCATCGAGTCGGACGAAAAGAAGATGATCTACAACGTGTTCGACTTTGGGGATTCGGTGGCCAAGGATATTATGGTACCCCGGATCGATATGACTTTTATCGACGTGGACGCCACCTTCAGCGAGGTGATCGAGGTCTTCCGGGAGGTGAAATATACCCGGTATCCGGTCTATGAGGAGACTACGGACAATGTGATCGGGATCATCAACATCAAGGACCTTCTGCTGACAGAAAATCAGAAAAAATTCTGCATCCGGGATTATCTCCGGGAGCCGTTATATACCTATGAATTCAAAAAGACTGCGGAGCTGATGGTGGAGCTTAGGAAGACCCAGAACAACATCGCCATCGTCCTGGACGAGTACGGGGCCACGGCAGGCCTCATTACCCTGGAGGATATGCTGGAGGAGATCGTGGGCGAGATCCGCGATGAGTACGATGAGGACGAGGAGGATCTGATCCGCCGGATCGGACCCAGGGAATACGTGGTGGAAGCGGCCATGAAGCTGGATGACTTAAACGACCAGCTGGGCCTGGACCTGGAATCGGAGGACTACGATTCCATCGGAGGCTTTATCATCGGCCTTCTGGATCATCTGCCGGAGGAGGGGGAGGAAGTCACCCATAAAACTCTCCGCTTTGTGGTGGATAAGGTGGACCGGAACCGGATCGATAAGATCCATCTTTACATTCAGGAGGAAGAAACGGAACCAGAATCCGTTAAATAATTGTAAAGAAAATTAAAAATGTGGGAAAGTGCTATTGACTTTTTCTTTTTTACCAGTTATATTCTCTTCAAAAGGGAGTAGTTGAAATGCATGGTCAACAAACGCGGCGGAAACGTCTGGCTGTGCATACCGGTTCTGGTAACGAGACTTTTTGCAGGCGGTGAAACGTCTGCAAAAGGTCTTTTTTTACGCAGGCATCCGGTTTTAACTCCTGGAAAATAAGTCAATACTTTCAGTATCTAAGGAGGAAGCAGTATGGAATTTTTATGGAACGGCTTACTGTCCATCACATGGCAGCAGGCCGTAATGTATGCGGTAGGATTATTGCTGATCTACCTGGCGATCGAGAAGGACTATGAGCCGGCCCTTCTTTTACCCATGGGCTTTGGCGCGATCCTGGTGAACATCCCGTTCAGCGGCGCTTTAAACCAGATGATGGAGGGCGTGGGAGAGACCCACGGTATCGTACAGTGGCTGTTTGAGACCGGCATCGAAGCCTCTGAGGCCTTCCCGCTGTTATTATTCATCGGTATCGGAGCCATGATCGACTTCGGTCCCTTATTATCCAACCCCAAGATGTTCCTGTTCGGCGCGGCAGCCCAGTTCGGTATTTTCTTCACCATCGTAGTGGCAGCGTTCCTGGGCTTTGATATCCGCGATGCAGCATCCATCGGCATCATCGGTGCGGCTGACGGCCCCACCTCCATCCTGGTATCCCAGGTGTTAAAGTCCAACTACATCGGCCCCATCGCCGTGGCCGCGTATTCCTACATGGCTCTGGTTCCCATTATCCAGCCCATGGCCGTAAAGGCAGTTACCACAAAGAAAGAACGTATGATCAAGATGCCCTACCAGCCCGGTAAGGTAAGCCGTCTCACAAGGATCGCCTTCCCGATCATCGTTACCTTCATCGCAGGTCTGGTGGCTCCGGCCTCCGTATCCCTGGTGGGCTTCTTAATGTTCGGCAATCTGATCCGTGAATGCGGCTGCTTAAACAGCCTTTCTGAGACTGCCCAGCATACCCTGGCCAACCTGATCACCCTCCTTCTGGGTATTACGATCTCCTTCTCCATGCGTGCAGAGCAGTTCGTAACGGTTCAGACCCTGATGATCATGGTGCTCGGTCTGTTCGCCTTCGTTTTCGATACCGTAGGCGGCGTATTATTTGCAAAGTTCTTAAACCTGTTCTCCAAGAACAAGATCAACCCCATGATCGGCGCTGCCGGGATCTCCGCATTCCCCATGTCCGCCCGTGTCATTGAGAAAATGGGTGTCGCTGAGGACAGCACCAACCATCTTCTGATGCACGCCATCGGCGCCAACGTATCCGGACAGGTGGCCTCCGCAGTGGCAGGCGGCATTGTCCTTGGATTCTTTATGTAGGAGGTAGAAACCATGAATGCAAATGTTCTGGAAGCTTTCAATATCATGTGGCAGGGCATGGCCGGTATTTTCGTTGTGATCGGTCTTCTGGCTCTGGTGGTCTATGCCATGGCAAAAGTTGGAAATAAATAAATACAGAAAATAAGGACAGCGCCCTGGCTCCGGAAACGGAGCGGGGCGCTTCTTTTTTTTGTCCGTCAGCTGATCATCCCCCCGGCCATGGCGCTTAAAGAGCACATGGCAAAGACCGTGCCCAGCCGGACGGCGTCGGCGGTGATGGTCCGGTCCTGGAGAAAGGACATGATAAGGAGGAAGGCAAAGTAAAGGATCCCTGTGAGGAGCCCCCAGAGGAATTTTCTGGATCTCATGGCCTTTCCTGCCATGAAGCCACCCATAAAGCAGGAGAGGATGTACACGCCGCTGATGCCCAGGGTGATCTGGCTTTCCGGCAGACGGAACTTATAAAGGGCAAAGGCCAGGGCCGTTAAAAGTACTCCGGAGACCAGGTAGGTGAAGATAAGGGTACGGATCATACGCCAGGCTTTCTGTGCCAGCATAAAACGACCTCCTTTTTCATAAAATACGGGGGCCTGGGGCCGTAAGGGACAGCCGCCCCTGTTTCTACATGGATATTCCCGTTTCCAGGGAATTATCCCTATTGCATAATGGAAAATCGTATGGTATAATCTCATAACAAAGTGAGATGCTGTGGGCGTTTACGCCCGCATGAATAAAAGAATAACAGGAGGATCTACCTATGAAGCACGTTAAGACATTAAGCTCCAATACTTTAAAGAACAGCATGAAGAAGGGCGGCTGCGGCGAGTGCCAGACATCCTGCCAGTCCGCATGCAAGACATCCTGCACAGTAGGAAACCAGAGCTGCGAAAACAGCAACCGCTAATGGCGGGGGCCTGTACAATCAGGAACGCTTAAAGATGACCCCTACGGTCCTATGATTGTAGGGGTATTTATTGTCTCAAAGGAAGACGTTTAGTTTACGACACAGATAGGAGAATTATTTTGATTCATCAGTATATCAACAACGGATATCATATCGTCCTGGATGTCAACAGCGGCTCTGTCCATTCGGTGGACGCCCTTTTTTATGATGTGGTAAAGGCCCTGTCGGACGTTGTGGCCGATATGGAAAAGCCGGAGAAGCTCACAGAGGATCAGAAGAACGCAGTTTTTTCTGCCTTGGAGGGAAAATACCCGAAGGAGGATCTGGAGGACGCCCTTTCCGACGCCCAGGAGCTGATCGATGCCGAGGAGCTGTTTACCGCAGATATCTATAAGGATTATGTGGTAGACTTTAAGAAACGCCAGACCGTGGTAAAGGCCCTGTGCCTTCATATCGCCCACGACTGCAATCTGGCCTGCCAGTACTGCTTTGCAGAGGAAGGCGAGTACCATGGCCGCAGAGCCTTAATGAGCTTTGAGGTGGGGAAAAAGGCCTTGGATTTCCTGATCGCCAATTCCGGAAACCGGGTGAATCTGGAAGTGGACTTTTTTGGCGGAGAGCCCTTAATGAACTGGAATGTGGTAAAGCAGCTGGTGGAGTACGGCCGCTCCCAGGAGAAGGCCCACAATAAGAAGTTCCGCTTCACTCTGACCACCAACGGCGTTCTTTTAAATGATGAGATCATGGAGTTCTGCAATAGGGAAATGAGCAACGTGGTCTTAAGCCTGGACGGACGGAAGGAAGTCAACGATAAGATGCGCCCCTTCCGCAACGGAACGGGAAGCTATGACCTGATCGTTCCGAAATTCCAGAAATTCGCGGAATCCAGAGGAGATAAGGATTATTTCGTAAGAGGGACCTTTACGAGAAACAACCTGGACTTTTCCAATGACGTACTGCACTTTGCAGACCTGGGCTTTAAAAAGCTGTCGGTGGAGCCAGTTGTAGCGCCGCCGGAGGCTCCTTATTCCATCCGTGAAGAGGACCTTCCCCAGATCATGGAGGAGTACGACCGTCTGGCAAAGGAATTTGTAAAACGGGAAAAGGAAGGCCGCGGCTTTAAATTCTTCCACTTTATGCTGGATCTGAGCCAGGGACCGTGCGTGGCCAAGAGGCTTTCGGGCTGCGGCTCCGGAACGGAGTATCTGGCTGTGACGCCCTGGGGCGATTTTTATCCCTGCCATCAGTTCGTTGGTATGGAGGATTTCCTGTTAGGAAATGTGGACGAGGGGATCACCAATACAAAGGTCCGCGACGAGTTCAAGCTGTGCAATGTATACGCCAAAGACAAATGTAAGGACTGCTTTGCCAGATTCTACTGCAGCGGCGGCTGTGCGGCCAACTCCTACAATTTCCATGGAAAGATCACAGACGCTTATGATATTGGCTGCGAGATGCAGAAAAAACGCATCGAGTGCGCGATTATGATAAGGGCCGCGCTGGCAGAGGAATAGGCGCGGGGGCCGGCAGGGACCGGCCGGGAAATTTTTTAGATTAAGGAGACAATGTATCATGAAGAGCAGCAAAGGAAAGGGGCTTCTGAGCCTCCTGGCATTGGTGCTCGTTCTCGGGGTTTTCGGCTATTTTGGGTATGATACGCTTATGCGCAGCAAGCTGGTGACCGATGAGAACGGAGTAACGTCCCAGGAGGGCGGCATTAAGCTGGGCCTGGATCTGGCCGGCGGTGTCAGCATCACCTATCAGGCAAAGGAAGCAGATCCCAGTCCAGAGGACATGGCCGATACCCAGTATAAGCTCCAGCAGAGAGTACAGACGTACAGCTCTGAGGCGGAGGTATACCAGGAAGGCAGCAACCGTATCAACGTGGATATCCCGGGCGTTACCGACGCCAATAAGATCCTGGAGGAGCTGGGAAAGCCAGGCTCCTTACAGTTCCTGGATGAGAACATGCAGGTGGTCTTAGAGGGAACGGATGTGGCCACAGCCAGTCCTGTGATCTATAAGGACGAGACCGGTGCCAACAAATACGAGGTATCCCTTACCTTTACAGAGGAAGGCACAAAGAAGTTTGCAGATGTGACGGCTGCAAATGTAGGAAAGCACATTGCCATCGTGTATGATGGGATGATCTATTCCAACCCTGTGGTCCAGGCTGCCATCACCGGCGGCAAGGCCTCTATTTCCGGCATGAGCTCCTATGAGGAGGCAGACAAGCTGGCCTCCACCATCCGGATCGGCTCCCTTTCCCTGGAGTTAGAGGAGCTGCGCTCCAATGTGGTGGGCGCGAAGCTGGGACAGGAAGCCATTTCCACCAGCTTAAAGGCCGGAGTCATCGGCTTTGGGATCGTGTGCGTATTCATGATCATCGTATACCTGATCCCGGGCCTGGCCGCATCCCTGGCCCTGTGCCTGTATGTGGCACTGATCATCATCCTCTTGGCGGCCTTCGAGGTGACACTGACCCTGCCGGGAATCGCCGGCATCATCCTGTCCATTGGTATGGCCGTGGACGCCAACGTCATCATCTTCACCCGTATCAAGGAGGAGATCGGCCTGGGCAAGACTGTAAAATCGGCTATTAAGACCGGTTTTGCAAAGGCATTATCCGCCATCATCGACGGAAACGTTACGACGCTGATCGCAGCGGCTGTCCTTTACTGGAGAGGCTCCGGTACGGTCAAGGGCTTTGCAACGACTCTGGCCATCGGTATCGTGCTGTCCATGTTCACAGCCCTGTTTGTGACAAAGTTTGTACTGAACGCCCTTTACAGCCTGGGCTTTACCGATAAGAAGTTCTACGGCACCAAGAAGGAGAAAAAGGCCATTGACTTCCTTGGAAAGAGGAACGTGTGCTTTATCATTTCCTTAGTGATGATCGGCGCAGGCGTGGCTGGAATGCTGATGAACAAGTCCTCCATCGGCGGAGCCTTCAACTATGGCCTGGACTTCAAGGGCGGTACATCCACCAGCGTGACCTTCAATGAGGATATGTCCTTAGAGCGGATCTCCAGCGAGGTGGTCCCGGTGGTGGAAGGCGTTACAAAGAGCGCCGATACCCAGACCCAGAAGGTGGCCGGTACCACAGAGGTCATCATCAAGACCAGGACCTTAAGCGTGGAGGAGCGTCAGGCTCTGGATGCAGCCCTGGTGGAGAACTTCGGTGTGGATGAATCCAAGATCATCGCAGAGAGCATTTCCGGAGCCATCAGTGCAGAGATGAAGAGCGACGCCATTGTGGCGACTGTGATCGCAACGATCTTTATGCTGCTTTATATCTGGGTGCGCTTCAAGAATATCCGTTTTGCGGCCAGCGCAGTCATCGCCCTGGTACATGACGTACTGGTGGTGGTTGCCTGCTACGCCCTGGCAAAATGGTCCGTGGGATCCACAGCCATTGCCTGCCTCCTTACCATTGTCGGATATTCCATCAACGCCACCATCGTTATCTTCGACCGTATCCGCGAGAACTTAAAGCTCCAGGGACCGAGAGCGGATCTTAAGGAGGTCGTAAACGAGAGTATCACACAGACCTTTACGAGAAGTATCAACACTTCCCTGACCACCTTTGTTATGGTCCTGGTGCTGTTTGTCATGGGTGTTTCCTCCATCCGTGAATTTGCCCTGCCGCTGATGGCGGGCATCATCTGCGGCACTTACTCTTCCGTATGCTTAACGGGAGCCTTATGGTACGTTCTGACCACAAGAAAGGGCAAAAAGGCGGCGGAGAAGTCCGGTAAGTAAAAAACAGGAAAAAATATGAAATATCAAATTCTGGCAAAGGACGGACGTGCCAAAAGGGCCGTTGTGGAGACGGTCCACGGCACGATCCAGACGCCGGTCTTTATGAACGTGGGCACTGTGGGAGCCATCAAGGGAGCCGTATCCACCGACGATCTCCGGGGGATCGGCACCCAGGTGGAGCTTTCCAACACGTACCACCTTCATGTGCGGACCGGAGATAAACTGATCAAAGAGCTGGGCGGACTCCATAAGTTCATGAACTGGGACCGCCCGATCCTTACGGATTCCGGCGGCTTCCAGGTGTTTTCCCTGGCAGGCCTCCGCAAGATCAAGGAGGAGGGCGTTTACTTCAACTCCCACATCGACGGCCACAAGATCTTCATGGGGCCGGAGGAGAGTATGCAGATCCAGTCCAATCTGGGCTCCACCATCGCCATGGCCTTCGACGAGTGTGCCCCCCATCCCTGTACCCGGGAATATATGGAAAATTCCGTGGCCCGGACGGTGCGGTGGCTGGAGCGGTGCAAGGCGGAAATGGCCAGGCTCAACTCCCTTCCCGATACGGTGAATCCCCATCAGCTCCTGTTTGGCATCAACCAGGGAGGAACCTTTGAGGATATCCGCATCGCCCATGCCGATACCATATCGGCCATGGACTGCGACGGCTATGCCATCGGCGGCCTGGCAGTGGGGGAGAGCCATGAGGAGATGTACCGCATCCTGGATGTGACCGTTCCCCATCTTCCGGAAAACAAGCCCACCTATTTAATGGGGGTTGGAACGCCGGCCAATATTTTAGAGAGTGTGGACCGGGGCGTGGACTTTTTTGACTGCGTCTACCCCACCAGAAATGGCCGTCATGGCCATGTATACACCAATCACGGAAAGCTCAACCTGTTCAACGAGCAGTTCGCAAAGGATATGCGCCCCATTGAAGAGGGCTGCCAGTGTCCGGCCTGCCGCTCTTACAGCAGAGCCTATATCCGTCATCTGTTAAAGGCCAAGGAGATGTTGGGCATGCGCCTGTGCGTGCTCCACAACCTTTATTTCTACAACACCATGATGACGGAGATCCGGGAAGCCATTGAGAACCACAGCTACGCCGAATACAAAGCAAGAAAGCTGGAAGGCGTAACTGGTAATTACAAAGATAAGCAGAATTAGAAACGGAGGTGCAAGACAGCATGAACAGTCCCGCATTCTGGATCGGCTACGTGATCTTGATCTTTGCGTTTATGTATTTTATCGCGATCAGACCGCAGCAGAAGGAAAAGAAAAAAATGCAGGAATTGATGGCAAGTATCGCAGTTGGTGACAGTGTTCTGACATCCAGCGGCTTTTACGGAGTGATCATTGATATGACAGACGACACGGTAATCGTTGAGTTTGGAAGCAATAAGAACTGCCGCATTCCCATGCAGAAGCAGGCCATCGTCCAGGTTGAGAAGCCGGAGGCGTAAGGCCGAAAGGGAGCCGGACACCGAGAAGGTGGTCCGGCTCTTTTGCGTTCACATTGAGAAAAAAACAGGCCCGGCGGCTGCCGTTAAGGAAGAGAGCTCCGGCTCACCGGAAGGGCAGGACTCTGCCGGAAAGAGCAGCAGCACGGCTCCCCTGGAGGAGCGGATGGTATCGGGCAGGGGTACAAGACAGTCTTCATTTCCCAAAGGGATGCGGAGGCTGTCTTTTTCTGTTTTTATAAGACAGAAAAAGAGCGGGGGAGCATCCGGTTCATGTTCTGGAATGGGAGTGAGCCCGGGACACAGGGAAAGCTTAAGGCTGTCTCCATTCAGGACCCAGTGGAGGACCGGCCCGCGGGTCACACAGGTCCGGCAGCGGCAGACGGCCTGTGCCAGGGCCTGGGAGGCCTCCGGAGGGGGTTCTGGAGCGTTGTCCCCGTCTGTCTCAATAAATGTGGAAAAAACTCCGTCCAGGTCCATGGGGCGGTGGAGATCCAGGCCGCTGACCGGGGCGATGGGAAAGCCGGAGCAGGCCAGCCGGATCCACCACTGGATGGCCTGGCAGTTATCGGGGACCATGGGATGGGCGTTGTTTACGATCTCAATGAAATCCATGAGCCCGGGATCGTGAATGGTCATATCCCAGCGCATACCATTGGCAAAGGGAGAGGGCAGGGAAAAGGGATGGGCAGGCCCTGCCAGTCCGCCGGCCTCGTGGACCCGCTGGAACAGAGGGTCAGCGTTATCCCGGTCGATGTCATCCCAGGGAATATAAGAGGTTACGTTCTGGCAGAGCAGATGCCCGTAGTAGGACGTGAGCTCGTAGCCGCAGACGTACTGGAGCCGGTTTTTGCAGGCCGCGGGCAGATCTGGGAAGCCGGAGACTGTGTTGTGGTCCGTGAGGGAAAACCAGGGGATCCCCTGGGCTTCCATAAATGCAGCCAGCTCCTTTACGGTCATGGAGCCGTCAGACTCCATGGTATGATTATGCAGTTCGATCCGTTTCCACATGAACGGGACCTCCTTTGATCTCCAGGTTCCAGGGGGTATTCTCCTCCACCACCTGGTATACGTTGACAATGATCTTCACCATGCCGTTTCTTCCGTCATAGGGAAGGCAGCCTCTGGAGCGGACGCCTTCCTTTAACAGGATCTCCTTTCTCGTCTCCGGCATATGGACATTTCCGGCAAAGACGCCTCCGATCATGGCACAGAGCTGGATCTCGGTCTTCATGGCCTGCACCATCTCCTGAAGCTGCCGGTCAGTGGGGATCCGGCCCAGGTAGGGAACAGCCTGCCGGATCAGTGGATGCCGGAAGCGTTCGATATAGGAGGCCGGGTCCTGTATGCGTTCTTTTTCATAGGTAAGGATCACGGAAAGCTCATGGATCCCGTGGGGAATATGGAACTGGAAGCTCATATTTCCAGTGAACCCACGGTCGAGAACTCCGTGAAAGGTCTGAAGTGTTTCCATGGATCGCTCCTTTCATTGGTTCTAACCATATGAGGATAACGGAAAGAATGTAAAAAGAGAAAGAACAGAAATGTAAAAAACAGGTAATATTTAAGATGATTGTATGAATATACGAACAACAGATACAATTTACATAAAATTTAGCCAACCTGTCTTTTTTGTTTACAGGACTCCTGGTATATTAAAGCCGTGCCAGAGAGAGAAAAGGAAGGAGAATGAGAGATGTGTGAGATCACAGCACATTCCGGCTGCGATGGAACGCCGGATAATTCCATGGAATTTGTAAGATATGCCCTGGCCTCCGAGGGAAACTGCCTGGAGGCAGATATCAGGAGAAACCGGGATGGGGAGCTGATCCTGTCCCATGACGAGACCGCGGAGGAGGCGGTCAGGCTGGGCCAGGTGTTTGAGCTTTTAAAGGAAAAGCCGGAAAAAAGGATCAACTGCGATCTGAAAACGCCGGGGCTGGAGATCCCCGTATACCAGCTGGCAAAGGAGTATGGCGTGGAGGGACAGCTGATCTATTCCGGTACGGTGAGTTCCTTTTTCATGAAGGCCAGACCGGAAAAATATCCGGAGGTCCGCGTATACTGGAACATTGAAAATCTGATCCCGGAGCCGGATCTGGGAAGGAATATCTGCATGAAGCAGATGGAACAGGCGTTCCGTACGGCAGTGCGTTATTCAGCCCAGTGCATCAATATGGAATACCGTCTGTTCACAGACAGGGTGATGGAGCTTTTAAAAACCATGGGCCTGGGAGGCTCTGCCTGGACGGTCAACGATCCGGAGATCATCCGGAGCCTGATGGAAAAGGGGATCGCCAATATCACCACACGGAGCCTTAAGACGGCAGTGGCAGTGCGGAAGGAGATGGAAGGATGAAGCTCATGTCTCCCAAGGCCTTTTACTATACCGTAGGAAAAAAGAATTTTTTCCAGTACATCCTGTTTGGGATCTTTGTCCTGTTCTTCTATCTGCCGTTAATGAACCTGTGCATGCTGGCCTTTGCGGATAAGTACGAGGTCCCGGCCATCATTCCCCAGAAATTCGGCTTCCGCTGGTGGGAGTTCGTTCTGGGACAGGGAAGTCTTCTGAGTTCCATTGCCACCTCCTTTGTGCTGGCGGCCATTGTGACAGCAGTGTCCCTGCTGATCTGCATTCCTGCGGCTTACGCCCTGGCCCGGTATAATTTCAAGGGAAAGCGGGCGTTCCTGCTATCGTTTCTCTTAAGCAACGCGTATCCCAGGATGGGGCTGTACATCTCCATCGGTATCCTGTTCTACCGGCTGAACCTCATGGGGACCTTTGTGGGCGTGATCATCATCCATGTGCTGAACTCCATGATGTTTATGACATGGATCCCGTCGGGAGCCTTCCGGGGCGTGTACAGGCAGCAGGAGGAATCTGCCAGGGACGCCGGGGCCGGCCCCTTCCGGACATTTTTCCGGATCACGCTTCCGTTAGCCATGCCGGGCATTGCCGTTGCCAGTGTGTTCACCTTCCTGGGATCCCTGGAGGAGGCCCAGGGAACGCTGCTGGTGGGCTTCCCCCAGGTGAAGACCATGCCGGTGGAGCTCTACGGAGTCATCATGGAATATCCGCTGACGGCGGGACCGGTGCTGTCCCTGATCCTGATCATACCCACCGTGCTGATCCTGTTCCTTATGCGGAAATACATCAATGCAGATAATCTTTCCCAGGGCTATGGGATGAAATAGGAGGAATTGAAATGGAAAGAAAAGTAAAGCTCCAGATCACTGGTATGGAGAAGAAATATAAAAACGGGGACGGCGTGGAAAATATCAACATCGATGTGTACGAGGGAGAGTTTGTGACCATGTTAGGGCCCTCCGGCTGCGGAAAATCCACGATCCTGCGGACACTGGGAGGATTTCTGGACATCGATAAGGGCGACATCCTCATCGACGGGGAATCCGTAAAGGACCTTCCGCCGGAAAAGCGTCCCACCGCTATGGTATTCCAGAGCTACAACCTCTGGCCCCATATGACCGTATATGAAAATCTGGCCTTCGGCCTGGAGATCAAGAAGGTGCCGAAAAATGTGATCAGAAGTGAGATCGAGCGGGGGCTTAAGCTGGTGAACATGAGCGGCTATGAGAAGAAGTATCCGGGGCAGCTTTCCGGGGGACAGCAGCAGAGGATCGCCATTGCCAGAGCCCTGCTGTTAAAGCCGTCGGTCCTTCTCCTGGACGAGCCCTTTTCGGCCCTGGACGCCAAGATCCGGGCCCAGATGCGGGAGGAGCTGAAGCGGATCCAGGAGGAATTAAATATCACCGTGGTGTTCGTCACCCATGACCAGGAGGAGGCCATGGCCTTATCCCACCGGATCGTGGTCATGAACAAGGGCTTTATCGAGCAGATCGGAACCCCCACGGAGATCTACGATCATCCGGCCACCCGGTTTGTGGCTTCCTTCATTGGAGAAATGAATTTCCTGACAAAGCAGGACGGAAGTTCTGTGGCTGTGCGACCGGAGGATGTGACCATCACCAGAGGAGAGGTCCAGGGGCAGATCTCCGGAGATGTGAGGACCATCATGGTCCTGGGCCATTTTGTGGAGGTCAATGTGGAGGTGGAAAACCGCCAGGTGATCAAGACCTATGTGGCCAGAAATGTGGCCGACCAGCTCCATATGAAGGACCGGGTATCCCTTTCCTTCGCGAAAACCTTCCAGTACTGCGCCTGATGGGAAGCAGACGGGAGTTTTATATAAAATCATGAACCATGAATGAGAAATCAAAAAAGAGGAGAAAGATGATGAAAAATTGTAAGATCGTAAGCTGTGGAAAGAAAACTGCTGTGATGGCCCTGGCTGTGTCTGTGGGAGCCATGCTGATGACCGGCTGCTCCACCAGCGCCAGTGCGTCGGGGAGCACTGCGTCTGCCGGAAAGCCGGTGGTGACCGTTTGGGCTGGAGGCTCTGATAATGTGCGGGTACAGTTTGAAAAGCAGATCCAGCAGTTTAACGCATCCCAGGATCAGTATACGGCAGAGCTTCAGTTTATCACCTCGGGAACCGGAGCCCAGGGGCTGTTTGAGCGTGTGGTAGCCGCGAAAAAGGCGGGCCAGACGGATACGGATTACGATGTGATCGAGCTGGGCGGCGACGAGGTGACGAAATACGTGGACGAAGGCGGAGAGGATTTCTTTGTTCCCCTGGATAAGAGCAAGATCCCCAATATAGACACTCTCCAGGTGGAATCCACCTTCCGGAACGACCTGGTGATGCCGTACAGAGGGACCACAGTGGTCCTGGCCTATAATTCGGAAACGGTGGAAAATCCGCCTGAGACAGCGGAGGAGCTTTACCAGTGGATCAAGGACCATCCGGGCCGTTTCGCCTACAATACCCCGTCCTCCGGCGGTGCAGGCGGCTCCTTTGTGACCACCAGCATTTATAATTTCATGGACGAGTCGGCGCTCACCTCCTCCGATTCGGCTAACAAGGAGCAGTGGGGCCAGGGCTTTGAGCTTTTAAAGGAGCTCCATCCCTATATGTATAAATCCTCCGGCAAGGTGGTATACCCCAATAAGAACCAGGGGACCCTGGATCTTCTGGCCAATAAGGAGGTGGACATGATCCCGGCCTGGGCCGATATGGCCATCACCCAGATGAAGCAGGGAACGCTCCCGGAATCCATTAAGATCACCCAGATCGATCCGTCCTTCACTGGAAGCCCGGTGGTGCTGGGGATCCCGTCCATCGGATCCGACCAGGACGGAGCCTATGCCTTCCTCAACTACATGCTGACTCCCGAGGCCCAGAACATTGCCCTGGATTCCATGGCAGCGATCCCGGTCATCGACTTTGGCCTTCTGGATCAGGAGCTGACAAAGACCATCGAGGATCTGAAGATCGAGGAATTCCGCATCGGCAGCCTGGGCAATCTGGGAACCGAGCTTTACGAGGAATGGGACAGCCAGATCGGAACCCTTGAATAAGTATAAGGAGAGACGGAACATGAAACAAAAGACCCTGGGAAAGCTGTTTCCCTACCTTCTGATCCTTCCCTCCCTGGTCATACTGGCGGGAGTCGTATTCTATCCCATCGCGGCCAGCCTCCTCCGCAGCTTCCAGCTGGAGGAGGGCGGCTGGGGCCTGGACAATTATATTTACTTCTTTACCGACCCGATCCAGAGGAAGAATATCCTGTATACGCTCCAGATCGTGATCGTAACAGTGGTCCTGGCCATCGGGATCTCTTATTTCCTGGCTATTTATCTGCGGTTTTCCAACAGCTGGGCCAGCCGGATGATCGGGCGGCTGTATCTGCTGCCACGGTTTATTCCGGGTCTGGTGGCAGTCAACGGCATGATCACCGTGATCCGTGATTCCGGGCTGATCAACCGGATCTCCCGGCTTCTGGGAATGAACCTGCAGCTGGGACTTATGTACAATGGAAAGGGGATCGTGCTGATGAATCTGTGGTTTAACATTCCCTTTGCCACCATGCTGATGGCGGCTGCCCTCTCCAAAATCCCGGATTCCACCATTGAGGCGGCCAGGGACGCAGGAGCGGAGCGGTTCCGGATCCTGAGGCAGATGATCCTGCCTTTGACCTACCGGGATCTTTTCGTGGCGGCCACCTTCGTGTTCATGAGCAATATCAGCTCCTTCACAACACCGTATCTCATGGACGGGAATAATCCCCAGATGATGGGAATTTCCCTGTACACCCAGTTCAACAACGGCCACTATGAAAAGGCAGCGGCCCTGTCGGTGATCATGTTCCTGTTCTCCGTGCTGTCAGCGGCGGTCTATGTGTACACCAATATGAAAGAAAATGAATGGGAGAAAGGAAATGGCTGATTTTAGGAAGGAAGGACGGCCTTGCCCCATCGCCCACAGAGGCTGTATGGAGGCCGGGCCGGAAAATTCTCTCACAGCCTTTGAGGAGGCGGCGGCCCTGGGGGCCGGAGGCGTGGAAATGGACGTCCGCAGGACCAGGGACGGAAAGCTGGTGGTATTCCACGATGCAGATGTGAGGCGGCTTACCATGGGCTGGCAGGGACCGTATAGCAGCGGCAAGGTAAAGGATATGACCTGGGAAAAGCTGAGCCAGGTGCGCCTTCCCTTTGGCGGCCATCTGCTGAAGCGGTTCCCGGAGGGCGGATACTCCAACGAGAAGCAGTATTATTATCCCTGGGCTGTGGCGCCGGAGCAGGAGGTCCTTTACCAGATGGAACGGTTTGAAAGCCGGGCGGAGAACGAGGAACAGGTCCTGTCAGCCGTGTACCGGCGGTATAAGGAGGGGTATGAACGGCGGTGCCTGGAGGACGGAAGGCTGGAGCGGATCTTAAGTCTCCGGGAGTTCTTCCAATGGCTCCGGACGCAGCCGGAGGGCTTTTTTGCTGAGGTGGAGCTGAAGGAAAGAGGGATCGCAGGGGCTGTGATCCAGATGGCGGAAAAGTGCCATGCAGCAGACCGGTGCATCGTCTTCTCTGGGATGGACGAGGTGGTCTGGGAGATCCAGGACTGGTGCCGGAGCCATAAAAAGCCAGAGGGTCTCCGGATGGGAGCCAACATCCGCTTCCTGAAGGATGAGCAGAAGGAGATGCTGGACAGGGGGGATTTTTATGAGGTGGGACTGAATGCAGGGAGCTTTGGCAGCGAAGAGGTGGAGTATCTGCACCAGAAAGGGATCCAGGTCTTTTCCAACCTGGGAGACACGCCGGACTGGTGGGAATCCCTGGACCGCCTGGGTGTGGACGGCTTTAAGACCAACTGTCTCGGGCAGTACAGGAAATGGAGGCAGAAATGGGAGCGGAAGTAGAAAAGAAAGAAATGCGGGGGATAGAAACCATGACGGTCCAGGTGCCCTGGAAAGCCATTTTACGGTTTTCTATCCCTCTTTTTATAGGAAGCCTGTTCCAGCAGATATACAGCATGGCTGACGCAGTGATCGTGGGCCGGCTGGTGGGGGTAAAGGAGCTGGCGGGAGTGGGAGCCACGGGGGCCATGAGCTTTCTGGTCATTGGCTTTGCCACCGGGATCACCAGCGGCTTTTCCGTGGTCATCGCCCAACGGGCCGGAGCCGGGGACAAAGAGCAGATCCGTACCTCGGCTGCGGCCTGTGGCTGGCTGTGTGCGGCGGTGACGGCAGTCATGACCCTTTTAAGTACGGTCGGGGCAGATCCCCTTCTTCGGCTCATGAATACGCCGGAGGATATTTTCCAGTACGCCTCCGGCTATATCGGCATTATTTTCGGCGGTCTGGGAGCCGCCATCTACTACAATATGATCGCAGGGATCCTGAGGGCCGTGGGGGACAGCCGCACACCTCTGTATTTCCTTATTTTTTCTTCTGTCCTCAACGTGGTCCTGGATCTGGCGGCAGTCCTGGTATTTCACGGAGGCGTGGAGGGGGCGGCCACAGCCACGGTTCTGGCCCAGCTGGCTTCCGCGGTCCTCTGCCATTGGTACGCATGGAGGAAATATCCGGACATCTGGCCGGAACGGAGGCACTGGTCTCAAAGTCTTTCCCAGGGCTGGCAGCACTTAAGGATCGGCCTTCCCATGGCACTCCAGTTTTCCGTGACAGCAGTGGGGATCATGATCCTCCAGGCCTACTTAAACGGCTTCGGCTCGGCGGTGATCGCCGGATACACGGCAGCCGGGAAGGTGGAAAACCTGGTGACCCAGCCCTTTACGACCCTGGCTGCGGCCATGGAAGTGTACTGCGGTCAGAATTATGGAGCCGGACGGCCGGACCGGATCCGCCAGGGCATCGTCTCCAGTCTGAAAATGGGAGGGGCTGCGGCTTTGGGAATGCTGGTCCTCAATGTGTGTTTCGGACGCCAGATGATCCGGCTGTTTCTGGAGCCCTATGATCCGGTGATCGTGGAGTACGGATATACATATCTGGTGATCATCGGCGTATTCTCCATGGCTCTGTGCGCTCTCCAGATCGTCCGCAGCTCTCTTCAGGGCATGGGAGAGGCTCTGGTGCCCATGGCAGGAGGCGTCCTGGAGCTGGCGGCCCGGTGGGGCGGCTGTGCGCTCCTGCTGCCCTTCGGCTACGCGGGAATCTGCTTTTCCACGCCCCTGGCCTGGCTTCTGGCGTTGACGCTCCTTTGTCTCTATTATAAAAAAATCCAGGGAGGAAAGCTGAATGTTAGACAAGAGTATTCCGTATAAGGACCTGATCATGAAGTGGGACGGGAACCGGCAGTGTCTGCTGCCGGTCTGTGTGCCTCCAGGATACCGTCTGCGTACCTGGCGGGAAGGAGACCAGAAAAACTGGGCCAGGATCCAGAAGGAGGCCGGGGAGTTTGGGGACATGACACTGGAGCAGACAGAGGCATGGTTTTTACAGGAATATGGAGACAGGAAAGAAGAACTTTCCTTCCGATGCCTGTTTGCAGAAAGCATGGACAAAGAAGCAGACGGAGTCTGCATGGCATGGACAGAGGCGGGAACGGATGGGAGCCTTATTCCCTCCCTTCACTGGCTGGCAGTGCGGGATGCAAAAAAAGGCCAGGGCATTGGAACTGCCCTGGTCCGAGAGGCCCTGCGGGTATTCGCGGGCCGGGGAGAGGTCCCGGTCTTTCTGCACACCCAGCCCTGGAGCTACGAGGCTGTTGGCCTGTATTTAAAGGCTGGTTTTTTCCTGTGCAGGAGCGAGACCTTTGGAACCCATAAAAATCAGTTTCAGGAGGGGATCCGGATCCTGGAGCAGTACCTGGAGGTGGACCCCAGGCTGTGCCGGTAGGCCGGATCCCTTTTTTTCGTTTTACTGGAGATCCTTATACGTCTGCCAGGCTGGCTTCTTTGTCCCGTCAGTGCCGATGAGACCGAAGGCGTAGTGGGCGCCCAGAAGAGAAGGCTCGTCGTGCATGCGGTTTAAGAAAAAGCCTTCCACATAAGGGTTGGCCTTGGCCGCCTGGTAGGCCTCGGCGATGGACTGGGCCTGGAGCTCCAGGACCTGGCCGCCCCGCTCCGGAGAGTCGGAGGTGAAGCCCTGCTCGGAGAGGATCAGATGGCGGACCTTCCCCTCGGGAGAGAGCATATCCGGCTGCTGCATATAATCCGTGAGCACATGAAGGTTTTTCAGATTGATAATATACGTATCCGGGGTATCAAGTACGTGGATATCATCGGAAAATACAGGATCGGTGAAGGTCTCCGGATATGCGTGCCATGCGATTCCGTAGTCCGTATCCTTTAACAGGGCGTTGAGCCTGGGGAGCATGTCCATGACGCCGTACTTAAAACCCTCCAACTGGCCGCAGTTCCAGCGGAAATCAAAGGGCATATACACCCGGGCCAGGGAATTGGAGGCCTTGATGGTGTCATACCAGGTACGGAAGGAGGTGGCATAGTTGGAGCAGTAGGTGTCAATGTCCATGGAGCCTAAGTAGTTCCATACCTGACCGTCGTTGACCTCGTTGCCGATGACCCAGTTGGACACCAGGTTTCCGAAATTGCTGGTCAGGATCCCAGCGGTGTCCCGGATGGCCTGGACGCCCTGCTCATTTAAGGTATTGAAGCCATAATAGCTGACTCCGGCCACAGGGGCGGATACAGGCAGCAGCTCCGGCTTATAGGCCGCTGCGTTCCAGTCGTTTAAAACGATCATGGTAACGGTGATCCCGGCATTGTCCATGGCCCGTAGGAAGCTTCCGTAAGCGTTCATCATATTAGGCTGGAAGGCCCAGGACATGGGAAAGTTGCAGACCACCTGGGAGGCTCCCACCTCCACTACATCAGCTACCTCGCTTTCGCTGTTGATGAGCACGCCCTTTATATTAGACGGCTGACGGTAAAAATCCGCGTAGGCCGGCATCACAGAGCCCAGGCAGAGAATGGCCGCCGTCATAAAGGCGGTTAGTTTTTTCATAAGTCTCATATGGAATCCCCTTTCTTATTTATACTTACAATATACCCCGGATCCCCATTTGTGTCAACTGGGGATGAGGAAGCCGCTGTATGGAAAGCTCCAGCTCTCATTTTTTCATTAGTTTATAGATATCTGTGCCAGGAAAAACATTTTGCCGCTTCTGGAATTGTGCTATAATAAAACCGAAATCACAGCAGATCGGGAAATAGAAGAAAGCCAGACTGGAATTCATGGAGGTTAAGGTATGATGACAGGGTTGAAGCGGGGGACGGTGAAATTAATACCTCATCAAGAAGAATGGGATCAGAATGCAAAAGAAATGATCGGAATTTTATTTGAACTTTTAAACGATGCGGCCATTGATATCCAGCATGTTGGAAGTACCGCCATTCAGAGCATACATGCAAAACCCATTCTTGATATCGCAGTCGGCGTTGGAGAATTGAATGATATTTTGCCGTATATTGAATTATTAAAACAGCACGGTATTATTTACCGGGGAGAGGATGTTAAAGGGCAGATGCTGTTTGTGATGGGGGATTTTCAAAATGATACGCGAACCCACCATATCCATGTAGTTAAGTGGCGTGAAATGGAATGGGATCATTACATCAGCTTTAGGGACTATCTGAACACTTATCCGGAAAAAGCAATGATATATGACGAATGTAAGAAAAAATTAGCGGCACAGTTCCCAGATGACCGGAAAAGTTATACTGAGGGCAAGCAGGGACTGATTGAGTGTTTATTAAGGGAAGCAGATAGATGGAAATCTGGAGCCCCAGTATCATAACCGCCAGACTCCGAAGCACTGGTTTCGGAATGAAGGATGCCCCGGGGGAGGAGATACGGAATGGTTAAGGTGATAAAGGAAAAATTTGTTGTCATTGGAAAAGAGGGATCAACATCAGACGGCGACGGCTTTATCCAGAAACTGTGGTATGACGCAGACAGCCATTTTAGTGAAATCGCGCATCTGGCAAAGAGAGACGCAAAAGGAAGTATTGTGGGGATATGGGGTGCCATGTCGGATAGTTCCCGTTCATTTAAACCGTGGGAGGACGGCTTCCGTAAAGGCCTGTATCTGGCGGGAGTGGAGTGTGACGATCATGCAGAAGCACCTGATGGCTGGACGAAATGGATAGTACCTGGTTATGAATATATGGTCGCGGAAAACCACAAGGGAGTGTTTGAAAAAATCATCAGACAGATGAGCGAGGATGGGATTTCGCTGGCTGGAGCCGTTCATGATTACACTGACCCTGCAACGGGAAAGAGCTATCTGTATTTTCCCATAAGAGAAGTTTAATAGATCCAGGAAAGCTGCCTTTAGCGCAAGATGGCTTTGGATCTTTGAAGAGTTGGCGGCAGGGAATTAAAGAAGGGGTAGAGTGTGGGTGAATTTATGAAATCCTTTTCGCATATAAGAGAGCTGCTGGTAATTGCAGATGATTTTGAGAGATTCTTTTATGAAACAGAGTATATAAAGTGTAAACGGCCAGTCCCCCATCCTTAAAGCGGGGACTGGCCCTTCCCGCTGTCCTCCAGGTAATGGATCATGTCCTGGAATTCGTCCTTGTACCTGCGGGAGGAGGCGGTGGGATTGGAGCGGAGGACGGAGCGCAGGAATTTCCTCCGGCGTTCCCGGATGGCTGCCAGGGAGGCCTCCTTTTCCTTTAAAAGCTCCAGAAGCTGGGATTCGGATTTTCCCCGGAGCCCTTCCAGCCGGTTTCCGGTCCTGGAACGAAGCTCCTCCAGCCGCGCATCCAGGTCCGCCCGTCTTCCAGCCAGCCGCGTCTCCAGGTCTGTCCGGGTCTCATGGAGACGGTCCTCTGCATCCATCCGTAAAAGCGCCGTCTGGACCCGGAGGATATCCAGATCCTGGCGCAGCTTCCGGGCGGCCTCCAGGGATCTGCCGAAGGCCAGGGCCTCTCTGGTGCAGACAATGGCATCAGCGGTGAAGACAACGGTCACTACGGCTACAAAAAGAATATCCCACATGACGGGCAGGGAAAGGACGGCCCGTTCAATGGGCTTGTGGATCACATGGGTCATAAAAATAGTCAGAAAGCCCCAGGCAATGGACGAGCTTAGGCAGATATAGCCGTGGAGATTGAATTTCTGATTGCTGTAATCCCAGTAACGAACCTTAAAGAGCTGCTCCATGGCCCAGCCAGTGACATATTCCAGGATAGTCGCTCCGATAATGCCGGAAACCCAGGTGAGGAGCAGGCTGTCCTGGAACGGCTCCGACACCACCAGCATCATCACCGCCCCGCTGCCGTACAGGGGAAGCATGGGGATCCGTAGAAAGCCCCGGTTCACAAACCGGCGTTTTAAAATGGAGACGTAAGAGGATTCAAAGATCCAGCCAAAAAAGCAGTATAGATAAAAAAAGGTAAGCCATTGATACCAGGTATAAACGTGCATGATGTCCCTCCTTGAGATGTGTGAAAAGTAAGATAATGATACGGCAGAACAGGGACTTTTGCAAGGAAAATCGTTTCCCGGCCGCAGCGGCTTGTTTTTGCGGCTGGCAGCGGGTATAATGGAAATTAAGATCAAGAAAAAGAAGGACAGAAAACATATATATAAGGAACATTCATGAATAAATACGAAATTTTGAAAACATATTTTGGCTACGATTCCTTCCGGGGAGCCCAGGAGATCCTCATCGACAGTATCCTGTCCGGGAAAGACGTGCTGGGGATCATGCCCACAGGAGCGGGCAAGTCTCTCTGCTACCAGATCCCGGCGCTGATGCTGGATGGGATCACTCTGGTGATATCGCCCCTGATCTCCTTAATGAAGGACCAGGTGGGGAGCTTAAACCAGGCGGGGATCCATGCGGCCTATTTAAACAGCTCTCTGACTCCAGGCCAGTACCGGAAGGCCCTGGCCTTTGCCAGACAGGGAAGATATCCCATCATCTATGTGGCCCCGGAACGGCTTTTAACGCCGGAGTTCCTGGATTTTGCCATGAATGTACGAATCTCCATGGTGGCGGTGGATGAGGCCCACTGCGTTTCCCAGTGGGGACAGGACTTCCGCCCTGGCTATTTACGGATCGCGGACTTTATCCGGGAGCTTCCGGCGCGGCCTGTGGTCAGCGCCTTTACGGCCACGGCCACCAGGGAGGTGCAGGACGATATCCTGGAGCTTCTGGACCTTCGGGATCCTGCGGTCACGTCCACTGGATTTGACCGGGGAAATCTGTATTTTGCAGTGGAGACGCCCAGAGACCGGTACGGAGCGGTGAAAGGCTATATAGAAGAGCATTCTGGTGAAAGCGGTATCGTCTATTGCCTGACAAGAAAACAGGTGGACGAGGTGTGCGGCCATCTGATCCGGGACGGCTTTCCTGCTACCCGCTACCACGCCGGCCTGTCTGACGAGGAGCGGAGGAAAAACCAGGAGGATTTTATTTACGACCGCGCACCTCTCATGGTGGCCACCAACGCCTTTGGAATGGGCATCGATAAGTCCAACGTCCGGTTCGTGCTCCATTACGGGATGCCCAAAAACATAGAAAGCTATTACCAGGAGGCGGGCCGGGCCGGCCGGGACGGAGAACCGGCGGAGTGCATCCTGTATTACAGCGGCCAGGATGTGATCACCAACCGCCTGTTCATTGAGAACAACCGGGACAATCTGGAGCTGGATCCGGAAACGGCGGAGCTCGTCCGGGAAAGGGACCTGGACCGGTTAAAGAAAATGACCTTCTACTGCTGTACCAACGAATGTCTCCGGGATTATATCCTGCGGTATTTCGGGGAATACGGGTCCAATTACTGCGGAAACTGCGCCAACTGCCGGAAGGAGTTTGAAACGGCGGAGGTGACGGAGGCAGCCAGGATCATGATCGGCTGTGTAAAGGCCTGCGGGCAGAGATACGGGATCAACGTGATCCTGGATACGGTCCGGGGAGCGGAGACAGAAAAGCTGCGCCAGTACCGGATGACGGAAAATCCCTGCTTCGGGAGTCTTTCCAAGGTACCGGCATACCGGCTGCGCCAGATCATGAACCATCTTCTGCTGAATGGATATCTGGAGACCACAGACGGCAGCTATTCTGTGGTAAAGCTCACAGAAAGATCAGAGGGCGTGCTCTGCGGCGCAGAGACCGTGACCATGAAGATGGCAAAGGAGCCGGAGCGGAGACCTGGGAAGGCCCAGGAGGCGAAAAAGAAAAAGCCAGTCCTGGCCTCCGGCCTGCGGGAGGGGGACGAGCCCATGTTTGAGAAGCTCCGGTCCCTGCGGGCGGCCATTGCGAGAGAGGAAAAGGTGCCCCCGTACATTGTCTTTTCTGACAAGACCCTGGTCCACATGTGTATCGTCCGGCCATCGGATAAGGAGGAAATGCTGACAGTCACCGGCGTGGGCGAGTTTAAGTACCAGAAGTACGGAGAGCGGTTCCTGGAGTGTGTAAGGGAGGCGGAAAAATGGAACTCTACCAGTTAAAATACTTTCTGTATGCGGCAAAATATGAAAATATCTCCAAGGCGGCCCAGGCGCTCCGGGTCTCCCAGCCTTCCATCAGCCGCGCGGTGGTGGCTTTGGAAAAGGAGCTGCAGGTGGAGCTGTTCGAGCGCCAGGGGAAACGGATCATCCTGACCCGTGCGGGGCTGACCTTCCGGGAGCAGATCTCCCCCATTTTGTGGAAGCTGGAGGGGCTGGGGGATGAGATGAAAAAGGTGCAGAAGGGCGGGGATACGATACGCCTTAATGCCATGTCTGCGGTATCGCTCCTTTCCGGTATCATAAAAAAGTTCCGGGAGGAGGAGCCGGATGCCGCCTTTGTAGTGACCGATCAGAAGGAGAGCATGGACTGGCATCTGTGCATCTTAAGCGCTGGACCTGGCATGTCCTACCAGGGGGGACAGGAGCTTTTATCAGAGGAGGTCTTTTTGGGGACATCCTCTTCCTCCTGGCTCGGGGAAAAGGACGAAACCTCTTTAAGGGATGTGGAAAATGAGAATTTTATCCTGCTGCCCAGGGGCACGGTCCTAAGAAACCTGGCAGACACCCGGTTCCGGGAGCACCATTTTATCCCAAAGTTTTCTATGGAATGCAACAGTACCCATCTGGTGAGGAGTCTGGTCAGTGATCAGGTGGGAATCACCCTGTGGCCGGAATATTCCTGGGGAAAACGGCCGGATGTACATATGGTGAGGATCGCAGAGCCGGGATTTCATCGCTCTGTATTTCTATTGCGCCAGAAAAACGGGGAGATCCCCCCAGCGGCAGAGCGGTTTGTCCAGTTTGTAGAGGACTATATGAGAACACTGGAGAATGAAAAATAATGCACATTAGGAAGCGGCCCTGGAAACAGGGCTGTTTTTATTTTATTTCTTTTTCCTTATTCATTTTACACATATAGAGCATGCGAATTGTATATTGGACAATAATAAGTGGAATATGTATAATGTGCTTAAATAATTGATGGTAAAACGATAAAAATTGTGAAAATTAACACAATAATGGAGGTGAGAGGAATTGAACCGGATTAAGGAGACCAACCGCCTGCTGGCGGAAAATCTAGTGAGATCCATTATGAAGGATTATGAGGCCTGCGGGATCGCAGCAGCCATAATCGACAAAAACGGTGTGACCCAGTACGAGAAATTCTGGGGAGTGAGAGATCTGGAATCCCAGAAAGAGCTGGATGGGGAAACGATCTTTGGACTGGCTTCAGTGACCAAATCCTTCACTGCTTTAGCTATTATGCAGATGGAGGAGCGGGGGATCCTTAAGCTGGACGACCCGGTAAGCCGATATGTTCCGGAATTTACCAATAAAAACCAGAAAACCGTGACGATCCGACATCTTTTAACCCACAGCGGCGGCTTTTTCCCTCTTCCCAGGATCCTGGTGGATCAGGTGGCTGCGGAGATGGGGCTGGATGAGAAGGAGGTGGGAGATCTGGCCTACAATGACGCTCTGGCGGATGAAGGGGTCCGCCGGGTGGCAGAACGGCTGGATGCCCAGACAGAAGAAAGTGGCCTGAACGGAGAGCCGGGCGAATACTTGAGCTACTGCAATGACGGTTATGGCCTGCTTTCGGATATCATCCGCAGGCACGGTGGTGAACCCTCTTATGCGGAATATCTTTTAAAGAATATCATTGAGCCTCTGGGTATGAAGCGGAGTTTCTGTGATTTTGTCCGGCCCAGTCTGGATGTCAATGCCGCCACTCTATATAAAAAGGTAAACGGCGTTATGACAGCCTCCAGGGATTACCATGATCATGCCTTTGTACTAAACGGAGGCGGAGCCATGAAATCCACTCTGAACGATCTGAAAAAATATCTGGCAATGTATCTGAACGAAGGGAAAACGCCGGAGGGGATCCGGATCCTGGGCAGTACAGGGATCCGTGAGATGTGCAGGCCCCGCCAGGATTATGGAGCGTTTGGATATTACGGCTACGGTCTTTCCATGAAACGTCTGGACGATCTGAAGGTGGTGGAACATGGAGGGAGCCTTCCGGGAGTATCCTCCAATATCGCCTGGTCCAATGAGGCGGAGGCGGCAGTCATCGTTCTCTGCAATACCTCAGGAGTACCGGTACGGCTGATCTCCGACGCCTTGATGCGGATGTACAATGGGAGGAATCCGGTGGACCGCCGGGACGTATGGCAGGAAACATCCTGGGATGAGGAGACGATCCTGGAAGCCCAGGGAATGTATATTTCCGGAGAAGGGACAAAGGCGGAACTTTACAGGAAGAAGGACGGGAGTTTGGGGGCAAGAGAGAATGGAAAAGAGATCCCCATTATCCCGGTAGGTCCCAAAACCGCCATCGTCCGGAATCAATATTCGGACCTTTTTATCCGCCTGATCCAGAACGAGAGCCGGGGCATCTACGCCATTGCTTATGGCAGCAGGCTGATCCCCAAAAGCCGGCAGGAGAAACGGGAAGAAGGAGAATAACGGAATGGGAAAGCAATACCAGATCCAGTGCTGTATTAGAAATCTAGTCTATGCTGCAGTCGCGGCAGCAGTTGTTTTTGTTATACGCAGGCAGTGGAATCTCATCGGGATCTCCGATGCCTGCGCTCTCTCTGGAATCGTGTTCCTGATTGTGGGTTTGTTCCGCCGGGCAAGATATATGAGGTTTTACGATCTTTGCATTTATGGAGCCATGCGGTTTAAAAGCTTAAGGACCAATCCGGGAGTTTCAGATAAGACATTCGGAAGCTATGGCGAATTTGTAGAAAAAAGACGGTATGAAAGAAACTATACAGAATCTTTTATTGCGGCGGCCAGCATGTTTATCTGCTCGCTCGCAATATTGGGCATATAATCAAGGAGGAAGAAAGCGATGAAAAAGACGAAAAAAATGCTGGCAGCCATGCTGGCAGTGAGCACTCTGGCGGCGGCGCTCTCGGGCTGTTCCGGTGGGAACAAGACCGACGGAAGCCTGGAGTTTACGGAAGCGGCATCGGCAGATGGCAATAATGGGACGACAGAGGCAGGGGCGTCTGAATCCAGCGAGGCGAAGACAGATCCCAATGGTGAAAAGCCTTCACCAGAAGGCTATGGGATCCTGCGGGAGGCGTCCACTGCGAAGATCGGTTCTTTGAACCCACTGACGTATACCCAGTCCTATGCGTCTACCCAGATCAAGCGCTCCTCTATGACTTTATACGGATATTTCCCCAGTGCGGATTACACTGCATGTGAAATTGCGGGAGAGCTGGCAGCGGAGGAGCCGATCCAGATGGATGAGGAAGGAAAGGTATGGCAGATCAAGGTCCGGGAAGGCTGCGTGTGGGAAAATGGAGATACCCTGGATGCCAATGATGTGTATTATACCTGGAAGATGATCCTGGATCCGAAGCTTGCGAACCTGAGGGCAAGTAACTTTGCCAACGATGCCATTGAGATCGTGAAGGCAATGGACTATTTCCAGGGTAATGCCTCCTGGGATGAGGTGGGCCTGAAGCTGATCGACGACCATACGCTGGAAATACATACCGTCAGCATGCACAACCCAACAGAGGTCATGATCCATCTGGCACATCCGGCCAACTGTATGATCAATGAAGAATACTATGAAAAAGGGATGAACGCAGATAGAACGGAGACCATGTACGGGACATCTCAGGAACAATATATTTCCTGCGGACCGTTCCTGGTAGAGAACTGGGTCAACGACGCAGAGATCACCTTTAAGAAAAACCCCAATTATCCATTTGCGGACCGTATCTGGCTGGCAGGGATCAATATTAAGGTTGTTGAGGACAGCAGTACACAGATGCAGCTGTTCGAAAACGGCGAGATCGATTATGTTCAGCTTTCCACATCTAATTACTTAAAGTATGAAGAGGATCCGCGGGTTCTTCTGGCTCCGTATAACTCTGTGCGCCATGTGGTGGTCAATACCATCAACCCGGAGAAACCGATCTTAGCCAATGAAAAGTTCAGACAGGCCCTTTATTACGGAGTAGACAGAGAAAATCTCGCGAGCCTGACCAAACAGGATCCGGCAGAGTATATTGTTCCCACCACCCATATGATGGATCTGAACAAAAATATCACCTTCCGTGATACCGAAGAAGGAAAAGCAAACAGAAAAGAAAACTACGGATATGATCCTGAAAAGGCAAAACAGCTGTTTGACGAGGCAATGTCCGAGGAAGGCCTGGACAAGCTGACGCTGACCATGCATTACTCTGACACAGAGTTAATGGCCCAGATGTCAGAATTCCTCCAGCAGAGCTGGCCGAAGCTGTTTGGCGCAGACCGGTTTGAACTGAAGCTCCAGGCGATGCCGGCCAATCAGCTGAGCCAGGTGAAGAGGGGATGGCAGACCAACCCGGCCTCTTACGAGTTAAGCTGGGGCGGCTGGGTCGGCAATGATCTGGCACCGTGGAACGCGTTTAAGTATTGGACGTCCTTCTACTCCAACAAAAACGAGCCGTTTATCAATGAAGAGTTTGATAAAGTATTCAACGCAGCGAACTTCGCAGATGATCGTTTTGACGAAGGTGTTCGTCTGAAAGAGGTTGCGGAAATGGAACGCTTACTGATCGAGCCGGCCAATGTTATTCCGGTAACACAGGACATTTATAAGTATTTAAAGGCTGATCGCTTACAGCTTTCCACAAACGGTTATGTAAACCGGATCGGCTTTGCCTGGGACTATTCCAAGATCATTGAGTAATCCAGGATGGATCAATGATAGAAAAAGACAGAAGTAGAGTGACGAGACCACAGACAGGCTGCTTCATAAAAGGAGCAGCTTGTCATTCTTCTGAGGATTTTTGCGATTAAGCTGTGCGAGAAGCCGGATATTGAAAAATATAGCATCTGAAAAAGAAGGAATTAAATAGATGAAAGGAGTGAGGATCGGCAGTGTTTCGATATATTATTGACCGAGTGATCGCGTTATTTATCACATTGTTTATTATTGTATCCATTGCCTTTTGTGTTGTCCGCCTGATGCCGGGAAGCGTGTACGATCAGGATGGAGATCTGTCACAGACCGTTATTGATACTTTGAATGAAAAATATCATTTTGATGAGCCCATAATCAAGCAGTACGGCTATTTCCTGAAGAATGTATTCCTCCATGGAGACTGGGGCACATCCATGAAAATGCGTCCCAATGTACCAGTATTTGAGGTCATGAAGGACCGGATCCCGGTAACCTTGCAGATCAATCTGATATCGCTGTTTGCAGCCATACCGATCGGACTTGCAGCCGGAATCGTGGCGGCAATAAAGAAAAATACGATCATCGACCACTTTGTATCATTTATGGTGGTTATCTTCATTTCAGTGCCTTCATTCGTATTTGCCACATGCCTCCAGTATTTTGTGGGATATAAGGCAGGAGCTTTTCCGATCATATACGATGCGTCAGCCACTGGAATGGCAGCACTCCATTCCATGTTCCTTCCTATTTTAGCGCTGATGTTCAGCCCCATCGCCCGTGTTGCCCGTTATTTAAGAGCGGAGCTGGCAGAAACCATGAACTCTGAGTTTATGCTTCTTGCCAAAACAAAGGGCTTAACGTATGCACAGAGCACAATCCGCCATGGCCTCAGAAACTCCATGGTGCCGCTGGCCAATATTATCATTCCGATGTTTGCCAATGTTTTAGGCGGTTCACTGGTCGTAGAAAATATTTTCTCTGTTCCTGGAATGGGAGGTATGATGGTAGACTCCATCAACGCCAGCGACCACATGCTGACCGTGGCGATCCTGGTGTTCTACTCCATGATCTCGCTGATCACAGTCCTTATCGTAGATATTTCCTACGGCATCATTGACCCGAGAGTCAGAATGGGAGGGAAGAAGTAATGGTATTGTATGAAGATAACAAAGCAAAGTATGACGCAGTATCCAAAGACTTGTTCCGTCTGGTACAGAGAGATGAGAAGATCCATGATGTGGAATTTAAGACAAAGCCCATTGGATTCTTCATGGACGTATGGCTGCGGTTTGTAAAAAATAAGGCGTCTGTGATCGCGGCGGTCATCATTCTGAGCATTTCGTTTTTTGCCGTGTTCGGTCCGGGCATGAATGAGTACACCTACGATGAGCAGCACACAGAGCTGACCAACATGCCTCCCAAGGTGCCCTTTATCGCAAAAATGAACCTGGGCTTCTTTGACGGCGGCTATACCATGGAAAACCGGAAATACGACAACTTAAACGATCCGGAAAAGTACCCGGAGGGCTGTGTCCTGGAGGTCATCAACCCCAGACTGGTCAACGGGGAGCGGATCGTGGACGTGGTCGTGGACTATTATAAGTATAAAGGGCTCAGCGACGAGCAGTGCTTCTGGTTCGGAAGCGACTACCTGGGCCGCGATATCTGGACCCGTATGTGGAGAGGCGCCCGGGTATCCCTGATCATCGCAGTGGTGTCGGTATGCTGCAACGTGTTCATCGGCGTGGTTTACGGCTCCATTTCCGGTTATTACGGCGGAAAGGTGGACATGGTGATGATGCGTATCACAGAGATCATCAACGCCTTCCCCAGGATCGTTGTGGTGACCCTGTTCATCATGGTGTTTGGTACGGGAATGTTCTCCATCATCATGTCCTTAGTCATCAAGGACTGGGTGAGCACGGCCCGCATGGTCCGCTCCCAGTTCTACCGGTTCAAGGGGCGTGAGTACGTACTGGCGGCCAGGACCCTGGGCGTTAAGGATATGGCGCTGATCTTCCGTCATATTCTTCCCAACTCCATCGGCCCCATCATCACCAGCTCCATGATCGCCATCCCAACTGCCATCTTCTCCGAGTCCTTCCTGGCGTACATCGGACTGGGCCTCCAGGCTCCGGAGCCGTCCATCGGCGTTATGTTATCCAGAGGACAGAAGGTGCTTTTACAGTATCCCAGCCAGGTGGTTTTCCCGGCAATCATCATCTCTCTTCTGATGATCTCCTTCAACCTGTTCGGAAACGGCCTGCGGGATGCCTTTGACCCCACATTAAGAGGAGCAGAATAGGAGGAAGAAGATGAAAGATCCAATCTTAGAGGTAAATAATTTGAGAGTCTCCTTCCGTACCTATAACGGAAAGGTCCAGGCTGTCCGCGGCATTGACTTTAAGCTGTTTGAGGGCGAGACTCTGGCCATCGTAGGCGAGTCGGGTTCTGGAAAATCCGTGACCACCAAGGCGATCTTAGGGATCCTTCCCAAAAACTCCATCATTGAGGAGGGGGAGATCCTTTATAAGGGAGACGATCTGACAAAATATAAGGAAAAAGACTTTTATAAGATCCGCGGAAAGGAGATCTCCCTGATCTTCCAGGATCCGCTTTCTGCGCTGAATCCTATCATGAAGATCGGGAAGCAGATCACCGAGGCCCTGGTCTTAAGAGAGCACATGACAAAGGAGCAGGCTAAAAAGCGCGCCATCGAGCTGATGGAAATGGTGGGGATCCCCAGGCCGGAGGAGCGGTTTGAGCAGTATCCCTTCCAGTTCTCCGGCGGTATGCGCCAGCGTATCGTCATCGCCATTGCCCTGGCCAGCAATGCCAGGATCATGATCTGTGACGAGCCCACCACGGCTCTGGACGTGACCATCCAGGCGAAGATCCTGGACGAGATCAAGGAGATCAAAAGAAAACAGAAGCTCTCCGTGATCTTCATTACCCATGATCTGGGCGTTGTAGCCAATATGGCGGACCGGATCTGCGTGATGTATGCCGGAAAGATCGTAGAGGTAGGAACAGCCAGGGAGATCTTTTACAGCCCGGCCCACCCCTACACCTGGGCCCTGCTTTCTTCCATGCCGGATCTGGAGACAAAGGAGCGGCTGTTCTCCATTCCGGGAACGCCGCCCAACATGATCTTCCCGCCCAAGGGCGACGCCTTTGCCGAGCGGAACCAGTATGCTATGCAGGTGGATTTTGAGGAGGAGCCGCCGTTCTTCAAGCTGAGCGACACCCATTACGCTGCCACCTGGCTTCTGCATCCCAATGCACCCAAGGTGGAAATGCCGGAAGCGCTTCAGCACCGGATCGCACGCATGAACAGGAAGGAGGGCGTATAGGATGGAACAGAACGCACAGAAGGAACGGGAGAAGATCCTGGAGATCAAAAATCTCTGTATGGAATTCCCCGCCGGAAAGAAAAAGACCGTAAAGGCCTTAAACAATGTGACCTTCGATATTTATAAGGGCGAAAACTTCGGTCTGGTGGGCGAGAGCGGCTGCGGAAAGACCACCCTGGGCCGTACTCTGATCCGCCTTTACAATCCCACCTCCGGTGAGATCCTGTTCAATGGGAAAAATATTTCCGGAAAGCTTTCAAAGGCAGACCGGGACTATGTCACAAGAAACCTGTCCATGATCTTCCAGGATCCGGTCTCCTCCCTGAATCCCCGTATGACGGTGGAGGAGATCATTGCCGAAGGCCTAAAGACCAGAGGAGAAAAGGATAAGGAGCTGATCCGGAAAAGTGTTTCTTCTATATTAAATAAGGTGGGACTGCTTCCTGAGCACGGCTCCCGTTACCCCCATGAGTTCTCCGGCGGCCAGAGGCAGAGGATCGGCATTGCCCGTTCCCTGGTGGTAAAGCCGTCGGTGATCATCGCCGATGAGCCGGTTTCAGCTTTGGACGTGTCCATCCAGGCCCAGGTCATCAACCTGTTAATGGACATAAAAAAAGAAATGGACTTGACAATTCTGTTCATTGCCCATAATCTTGCAGTAGTAAAGTATTTCTCTGACCGGATCGGGGTGATGCATTTTGGGACCATGGTGGAGCTGGCGGACGCGGATGAGCTGTATGCCCATCCGGTGCATCCCTACACCAAATCCCTGCTGTCAGCCATCCCCCAGCCGGATCCCGACCGGGAGAAGGACAAGCAGAGGCTTTACTATGATCCTTCCATGCATGATTACTCAAAGGAACAGCCCAGTTTCCAGGAGATCCGGCCGGGTCACTTTGTGTATGCTTCTGATTCCGAGATGGAACAGTACAGGAAGGAATTATAAGAGACAGGAGCAGAAAGAAAATGGGAAAAAATGTATTGAAGACCATTGCCACCGGCGACATGTTCATCACCCGCCGGATCGCAAAAGACGGTTACGAGGGGTTCGAGGAGGTCCGGGACTGCATCATGGAGCATGATGTGAAGTTTTCCAACCTGGAAATGACCTTCCATGACCAGGAGGGATATCCGGCGGCAGAAAGCGGAGGCACCTGGGCCATGATGGAGCCGGGCGCTCTGGACGATATCCAGAGATTCGGCTTCAACCTCTACAACACGGCCAACAACCATTCCGGTGATTACGGCCAGGAGGGCGTCATGGCCACCATCCGCCATCTGAACGAGAGGGATATGGTGTTTTCCGGCACGGGAAAAAATCTGGGAGATGCCTCCAAGGCCTGCTATCTGGAGACCAGAAAGGGAAGGGTGGCGCTGATCAGCGTATCCTCCACCTTCAGTGCGGCTTCCAGGGCCGGCGGCCAGTCCCATCAGATGATCGGACGTCCGGGACTGAATCCCTTACGTTCCTCCACCAGATACCATGTGGATCCGGCCCATTATGAGATGGCCCAGGAGCTGGTGAAGGTAACGAAGGTCAATGCAGAGATGGAATTTGAGATCCGCAACGGATATTTTAACCCGCTGGAGCCGGGGGTCCTTCCCTTTGGAAACGCCGGAATGTTCATTCTGGACGAGAAGAACTGGATCGAGAGCATTCCCAACCAGGAGGACATGAAGCGGATCACCGATGAGATCGCAGAAGCCAGAAAACAGGCGGACGTGGTATTTGTCAGCTTCCACGGCCATGAGACCGACGGCGAAGACACCACCGTTCCGGCCATGTTCCTGGAGACCTTCTCCAGGGCCTGCATCGACGCCGGGGCTCATGCGGTGATCGGCCACGGCCCCCACGAGCTGCGCGGTATTGAGATCTACAAGGGCGGTCTGATCCTGTACAGCCTGGGAAATTTCCTGTTTGAGACGGAGACCGTGAGCCTCCAGCCCTATGACGCCTACATCAACCGGAAGATGCCCCTGGATACAAAGGTGGGAAGCTACATGGATAACCGCAGCAAAAACGGGACCGTGGGCTATGGCGTTCTGGAGAACATCTGGAGAGCTGTCATGGCTGCCTGGGATATGGAGGACGGAAAGATCACCCAGGTACAGCTGTATCCCATCACCCTGGGGCTCCACGATAAGCGTCCCCACAAAGGACTTCCCAGAATGTCCGGAAGCGAGGAGACCTTAAGATATCTCCAGCAGCTCAGTGAGCCCTACGGGACGAAGATCCGCATCGAGAACGGCGTCGGCTATATCGATCTGTAAGGACGGCGCTGGCTGAAAACGGAAAAATTTATGTACATAAGAGGGACTGCTGCAAAAGAGAAGCTTAGAAGCGACTCTTTTGCGGCAGTTCCTTTTTGCATGGAAAAATACCTCCGCAGTTCCGCAGGCTGATGCATATAACGGAATATTATGCATTTATAACTAATAAATATACAAAAAACTCTTGCAATCCGATTCCATGTAGGATATAATCTTGTTAATTTACATGTAGAGAAAACCAAGGTCACTGGCGGCGGAGGAAGACGTATGCCGCCGGCATCCAATGAAACATGCTATGAATAATTATGGAGGGAAAGAAGATGGCAGAGAAAAAATATAACAAGATCGTACTTGCATATTCCGGCGGACTGGATACTTCCGTGCTGATCCCGTGGCTGAAGGAAACGTATGGATGTGAGGTCATTGCTGTTTCCGGGGATGTGGGACAGGGAACGGAGCTGGACGGCCTGGAGGAAAAGGCCTTAAAAACAGGCGCTTCCAAGCTGTATATCGAGGATCTGAAGAAGGAATTCGTGGAGGAGTATATCATTCCCACAGTAAAGGCCGGAGCCGCCTATGAGAATTACCTGCTGGGGACCTCCTTTGCCCGTCCGCTGATCGCAAAGCGTATTGTTGAGATCGCGAAGAAGGAGGGAGCCGACGCCATCTGTCATGGCTGTACAGGAAAGGGAAACGATCAGGTACGCTTTGAGCTGGCCATCAAGGCCTTTGCCCCTCAGATGGATGTGATCGCTCCCTGGCGTTTCTGGGAGCTGAACTCCAGAGAGAAGGAGATCGCCTATGCAGAGGCCCACAATATCCCGCTGAAGATCACGAAAGAGACCAATTATTCTAAGGATAAGAATTTGTGGCATCTGTCCCACGAGGGCCTGGATCTGGAGGATCCGGCCAACGAAGCGCCTGTGAATAAGCCTGGTTTTCTGGAGCTGGGCGTATCTCCGGAGCAGGCGCCGGATCAGCCTTCATATGTGACCATCCATTTTGAAAAGGGAGTTCCCACCAGCGTAAATGGTGAGGCGATGGACTGTGAGACGGTGATCCAGACCCTCAACAAGCTCGGTGGGGAAAACGGCTGCGGACTGCTGGACGTGGTGGAAAACCGCCTTGTGGGAATGAAGAGCCGCGGAGTTTATGAGACTCCGGGGGGGACCATCCTTTATAAGGCCCATGAAAAGCTGGAGGAGATCACTCTGGATAAGGAGACCCAGCACTATAAACAGCAGCTGGCGCTGAAGTTCGCGGAGCTTGTATACAATGGACAGTGGTATACGCCCCTGCGGAAGGCCATGAGCGCTTTTGTGGATTCCACCCAGGAGACGGTCACCGGAGATGTGAAGCTGAAGCTCTATAAAGGAAATATCATCCCGGCGTCTGTGACATCCCCGTACAGCCTCTATTCTTCGGAAATGGCAACCTTTGACGAGGACGACTGCTATGAGCAGGGCGATTCCGCCGGATTTATCAGTCTTTTCGGACTCCCCATCAAGGTACGCGCCATGAATGATGAGGCGTTGGCAGAGAAAACGGGAACGCATTTCCCATCGGTAGAATAAAGGAGAACCTATGGCAAAGTTATGGGCAGCACGGTTTGGAAAAGAAACAGACAGCACTGTCAATGATTTCAATTCGTCTATTTCATTTGACAGCCGTTTATATAAGGAAGATATCACCGGGTCCATGGCCCATGCGGCCATGCTGGGGAAACAGGGGATCATTGAAAACGGAGAGACTGAAAAGATCATAGAAGGTCTGAAGGGGATCCTTTCGGATCTTGAGAGCGGGACACTCCAGTTTTCGGAGGAATACGAGGATGTCCATATGAATATCGAGCAGATCCTTACAGAGCGGATCGGGGATGCGGGAAAGCGGCTTCATACGGCCAGGTCAAGGAATGACCAGGTGGCTCTGGATCTGCGGCTTTATGTGAAAAAAGAGATCCTGGCCATCAAGGCTCTGGTCCTGGAGTTTATGGAGGCTCTGTGTGCAAGTGCGGAAGAAAACCTGGAGACGGTCATGCCTGGCTACACCCATTTACAGAGAGCCCAGCCGGTGACCTTCGGCCATTATATGATGGCCTATGCCAATATGATGAAGCGGGACGTGGTCCGTCTGGAAAACTGCCTGGAGGGGATGGACGATATGCCCCTGGGATCCGGCGCACTGGCATCCACGACCTATCCCATTGACCGGGATTTTGTGAGGCAGCAGCTGGGCTTTTCCCGGGTGACGGACAATTCCCTGGACGGAGTCTCGGACCGGGATTACTGCATTGAGCTGACCAGTGCGCTGTCGATCTTAATGATGCATATTTCCCGGCTGTCGGAGGAGATCATTGCCTGGTGCTCCTGGGAATTTAAGTTTGTGGAGCTGGACGATGCCTTTTCCACCGGCTCCTCCATCATGCCCCAGAAGAAAAATCCCGATGTCTGTGAGCTGATCCGTGGTAAGACTGGGCGGGTATACGGAGATCTGATGACGCTTTTGACCATGCTAAAGGGGATCCCTCTTGCCTATAATAAGGATCTGCAGGAGGATAAGGAAGCTGTTTTCGATGCCATTGATACGGCAAAGCAGTGTCTGAAGGTACTGACGCCCATGTTTTCCACCATGGAGATCCTGAAGGATAATATGAAAAAAGCGGCATTAAAGGGCTTTATCAATGCCACCGACTGTGCAGATTATCTCACGAAAAAGGGGATGCCCTTCCGGGACGCATACAGGACCGTTGGCCAGCTGGTGGCCCAGTGTGTAAAGGAAGACAAGTCCCTGGCAGATCTGACCCTGGAAGAGTATAAAGAGTATTCGGAGCATTTTGATGAGGATATTTATAGGGCCATCGACCTGGGGACGTGTGTGGCCGGGAGATGCGTCACCGGAGGTCCGGCTCCCAGTGAGGTGGAGCGGCAGATCGGCGTGATCCGCCGGTTCCTGGAGCAAAGAAAATAATAAGAAATAAAACAAGGATCCCGCCCTGTCTGGCATACAGGGCGGGAAATGGTTTTAGGGGGACCTGTCCGGTGCGGTTCTGGCAGGGATGAAAAATTTCTATATGATATATGAGATGTAAAGGAAAAAACTATACCATATGCAAACGCTTGATTTCTGTTGGCTGTCTGATATAATGAAGGGCATTGAGAATATTCAGGAGGAAGAAAAAGTGAAAACGAAGAAGGTACTGGCAGGATTTACTGCGGCTGCGATCGCAGCCAGTATGATAACTGGCTGTGGGGCTGGTGCGAAAACAGAGACAGCGGTAAGCACAGAAGCAGAGACAACGGCGGCCGAAGAGAAGGAGACAACGGCGGCAGAGACGGTACAGGATACGGAAAAGAGGAAAGAGCGGATCCTTACGGTCAGCGGAAACGGGGATTTTGGTTTCCCATCCGTTTATACGATCTCCCCCAAGGGCCAGGGTTATATGACGCTCAGCTATATTTTTGACACGCTGATGTGGAAGGATGAGTCCGGTCTGATCCCCTATCTGGCAGAGGACTATTCTGTGTCTGAGGATGGACTGACCTATACATTCCAGCTGAGAAAGGGCGTATCCTTTACAGACGGCACTCCTTTTACGGCAGAGGATGTAAAGTTTACCTTTGATTATATGAAGGAACATCCCTATAAATGGGTATCCGTGTCCATGGTGGAGGAAGCGTCCGTTGTGGACGAGCATACGGTGGAAATTAAGCTGAATAAGACGTATAATCCGTTTTTGAGCGATGTGGCAGGAAGCCTTCCGATCCTTCCCAAGCATATATGGGAGAATGTGACGGAGCCGGAGACGTTCACAGAGCCGGAGGCGGCAATTTCCACAGGCCCGTTCATCCTGGAAAATTATGATGCGGCAGCAGGAACGTATACGTTTAAGGCAAATGAAGATTACTTCTATGGGGATGTCCAGATCGACAAGCTGGTGATCGCCAATGTTTCCGGAGGCGATTCCAAGGAAGCGCTGTTAAGCGGGGAGATTGCTGCGGCTCCAAATATCAGCTATAAGGCGGCAATGTCCTTAAAGGATTCTCCGGAATATACAGTGTTAGAGGGCCCGGGCCTTTCCGTAACAAGACTTTATTTTAATTTTGATGAAGAGGCCATGGCTGTAAAGGAGATCCGCCAGGCCATGTATCATGCAGTCAATCTGGACGAGATCGTAGAGAAGGCCTACGGCGGAGCCGGCTATCCGGGATCTGCCGGCCATGTACAGCCCGGAACGCCCTGGTACAACCCGGACGTCCGTCAGTATGCGTATGATGTGGAGACAGCGAAGAAAATGCTTTCCGAGGCAGGGGCAGCAGACAGCAACGGGGACGGGATCCTGGAATATAACGGAGAAGAGATGTCCTATACGCTGACCTTCACGGAGAATGATGAAAAGCTGGCGGAGCTTTTAGTATCTTATATGAAAGCCGTGGGGATCGAGCTGGTTCCGCAGAGCGCCGATGATGCAACGGTAAAGGCAGCCATCAGCGAAGGAAACTTTGAGCTTGCCTTTAATACCAACGGCTCCTTCGGCGGCGATCCGGTGTTCCTGTCCCGTTTTGCAACAGTCGGCGCAGACGGAGCTCCTTCCGTAACCGGACAGGGCGGAACGACCTGGGAAAGCGAGGAATATAACAGGATCTATAATGAATCCGCAGTGGAGCAGGACGATGCAAAACGTCACCAACAGGTGAACGAACTTCAGGAGATCATCGCAGAAGAGCTTCCCTGTCTGACCTTATACTATAAGAAGGCAGTCGCCGCTTATAACAATACGATTTTTGACGGCTTTTATTATACGCCGGATGGGATTTCCATTGCAGTTCCGTTTATTATGAATAAGCTTGTCTTCGTTTCCGGCCAGTGGAAGGCACAGTAGCGGAGCAGTACAGACGAAAGAGGACTTTTATGAAACGTGGGGGGAAAATGGTTCGGACATACGGACTTTATCTGGTGCTGATCCTGTGCATCAGTTTTTTCCTTCCGCGTTTTTTGCCGGGAAGCCCCCTGTCTGTGCTGGATGAGGCGACGGCTTCCCAGAATATGGAGGCCTTTCCGGATACATTCCGGGAGTATTATGCCCCGGAAAAACCGGAAGCGGTACAGTTCCTTCTTTATTTAAAGCATCTTCTTTGCGGGGATCTGGGTTATTCCCTGACCGGAAAACGGAAGGTTGCGGACATGATCGGGGAAAGTCTTGGATACAGCCTCCTTTTGGCAGGACTTGCGATGACAGTCAGCACATGGATCGGCGTCTGGTATGGGATGCGGGCAGGGCTTAAGGAAGGGAGCAGTCCGGTACGTCTTTTTCCCCTGATCCTGCTGCAGGCAGTACCTGTCTTTCTTCTTGCGGAGAGCCTGCGGCTTTTGTTCTCCTACCGGCTTTCCTGGTTTCCGCCAAGGGGAGCGTACAGCGTTGGGATGTACCCATCTTCTGAGGGCTTTCTTCTGGATGTGCTTTATCATATGGTGCTTCCGCTGACGGTCATGATCCTTTCAGAGATCCCCGGGATTGCTGTCTTTACCTATAACAGTACGGTGCGGATCAAGAAACAGCAGTTTGTACGGATGGCCGTTTACTTAAATCTTACGCAGAATATAATTGAAAAAAAATATATTTTCCGGAATATTCTTCCGGAGATCCTTGGAAAGCTCAGCATCCAGAGTATTTCCTGTGTGGCGGGAACGATGTTTGTGGAGGCGGTTTTTGCATATCCGGGGATCGGAATGCTTCTCCGCACTGCAACGGCCAACCGGGATTACCCGCTGATGCAGGGGGTCCTGCTGACCGTCTGTACGCTGGCGCTGGTGATCAATGCCATTTTTGAATTCCTGATCCAGCAGATCTCCAGGAGGTAGGTGAATATGAAAAAAATATGGTCCAGGCTTTCTGCTGTCCAGCGGATCTGTGCAGGGATCTGCATTTTTTATTTCCTTGCAGCAGCTTTCGTCCCCATATTTTCTCCGTTTCCTCCGGATGATTTTTCGTCCCCGGCCCTTCTGCCGCCGGGACGGGTCCATCTTCTGGGAACCGATGAAATGGGGCATGATATTTTTTCCATGGTGCTGAGCGGGTTCCGGTATACCCTGCTGTTTTCGCTGACAGCGGCCCTGGGAAGCGTTTCCCTTGGAACGGTGCTGGCGTTTGCCTCTCTTTATTTTCCGAGGATAGGGCGGGGGATCAATCATCTGGCAACGGTGTTTCTGATCATTCCGGATATCCTTCTGATCCTTTTTGTGGCGGCCTTTGCAGCGCCAACCTGTACAAATACCATCCTCAGCATGATATTTTTTTCCTGGCCCCGGGTCTTCCGGATCGCAAGGTCCAGGCTTTCCGCCTGTTTTTCCTCCAATAAGGTAGCATATACCATGCTGATAGGAGGAAATATGTGGGATGTGATCCGGAAGCTGTGGCATGACGTATATCCGGTGATCGGAACGCTTTTTATGATGCAGGCCAGCCGGGCGGTCACCTATGAGACTACGCTGGCATTTTTTGGACTGGGGGATCCGCTTTTAAAGACCTGGGGAAGGCTGATCCGCAGTGCGTTAAATTATGAAAATTTCTTTTACGACAATACCTGGTGCTGGTATCTGCTCCCGGCAATGATCTGTGTGGTCGTTTATGTGGCGGTACTCTCCGTACTGGTATTTGATGAGGGGAAGGTATGATAGAAATACAGGGACTTTCCATTTTTTATGGAAAAAGAAAGCTGGCCTATCCGGACATTTCCGTAAAAAAGGGGGAGGCAGTGGGCATAGCGGGAAAAAGCGGATGCGGAAAAACATCGCTGTTTTCGTTTCTTTTGGGAGAGCTTCCGGACAGTGCCTTTTCCTATGAGAGGGCGGAACTTCTTGGACGGGATCTGTCTTTATGGGGGATGGAACGGTTTGAAAAGATCAGCTATATCCCGCAGTTTGCCCAGAGTGCCTTAAACCCCAGGATGAAGGTCCGGGAGCATATAGACGCGGTCCTCTCGGCCTGCGGACGCCGGGGAAGCGGGGAGGCAGAGGAGCTGTTCCAGAAACTTGCTCTTTCAGAGGAGCTTTTTTCCAGATATCCCAGTACGCTGTCCGGGGGGCAGAAGCAGAGGATCGTGATCGCGCTTGCGATGTTAAAAAAACCGGAGCTTCTTTTTATGGATGAGCCGTCCTCTGCCATCGACTTTATCACCCTGCGGCGGATCCTGGAGTACATATGGTCCATTAAAGGAACGACAACGATCCTGATGACGGCCCATCAGCGGCCGTTTCTGGAAAAGGCTGTGGACCGGATCGTGGAGCTTTCGGAGGGAGAAAAATGCTGGAAATCAGAAATGTGACAAAAAGCTACGATGAAAAAGCGGTCCTGTCTTCAGTCTGTTTCACGCTTTTGGATGGGGAAAGCCTTTTGCTGGCAGGAGAAACGGGAGGCGGAAAAACAACCCTGGCCCGGATCATCTGTGGGAGCCAATGCCCGGATTCGGGGGAGGTGCTTCTGGATGGAAAACGTCTTTTGGGTACATATAGGAAAAGGAGCCCAGAGGAGCTGGCAGATATCCAGTACATCTTTCAGGATCCGTACAGCGCCGTGGAGCTCACCAGCACGCTTCGCCAGACCCTGGGCGAAACGGAGCGGGTCATGAAACGGCATGGGCGCAGCTGTATTCCTATGGAGGAGGCGCTTTTCCAGACGGCGCCGGAGCTTCTGGGAGATATGGATAAAAAAATGGAGCAGTTTTCCGGCGGCCAGCTTCAGCGGATCTGCATTGCCAGAGCCCTGATCCCCAGGCCGAAGCTTCTGATCACAGACGAGTCTACCTCCATGCTGGATAAGGATGGGGAAGACGAGGTCTTAGATGTCCTTCACCGGCTGAAAAGGGAAAGAAAGGTGAGCATCCTGTCCGTTGTCCACGATATTGACTTTTCAGTGGCCCGCTGGGACAGGATCGCAGTGCTTTTTGGGGGAAGGATCGTTGAGGACCTGCCGTTTGGCCGGTTCTTAGAAGAGGCGGCGCATCCTTACAGCCGCCGCCTGATCGAGAGCAGTCTTTTTTTCAGTGAAAAATAAATGGAAGGGGAAAGAAAAATGTCAAAGATCATCACAGTGGATCTGTCCGAGGGGCAGATCGGGGAGAGCGAGTATACCTTTGGACCAGGGAGGGATTACGGCCGGGGGCTGGCCATGCGCCTTTTGAAGGAGCATGTGCCGGACTCCTGCGGACGGCTGGACGCGGAAAATGCGGTCATTTACACACCGGGCCTTTTTACAGGAAACATGGCTCCCAGCGCCACCAGGGGCCTTATCATGTCAAAGGGAGAGGGGAAAAAGGGACTCTGTGTTTCCAGTATCACCGGAGACTTTCCCCAGAAGCTGGCGTCCCTGGATATCGCGTCCATTGTAGTAACGGGAAAATATGAAAAACGGAATGCAGTCGTCTTCGTGGATCCGAACGGGGCAGAGCTTATGTGTATGCCGGAGCTTGAGGGCCATACGACAGCAGAGATGGTGGATATGCTCAGAAAGCAGTTTGGCGAGGACTGCGCCATCATCGGAACCGGCCAGGCTGCGGACCGTATGATGCCGCTGGCCAGTATTTTCGTGACCTATCCAGAGGGACAGCCAAGATTTTATTGTCCCCGGAGCGGAGTCGGCGATATCCCGGGAAGCAAGGGCCTGCGTGCCGTTGTTTTAAAGGCACAGACATATTTTGGAAGCCCCTGTGTGAACAAAGAGGCGTTTCGTGATACCGGAAAGCGTCTGGCAAAGATCATCATGGACAACGAGATCTGTGGCGGCGCTCTGCCGGGACTGGGCTCCATTACCCTGATCCACCTTTTAAAGAGCCGCCAGGCCGTTCCAAAGGTGGAAAAAAAGAGCAGAGAAGGAGCAGAGGCAGCGGAGAAGCAGGGCGGCTGCAGGACCAATTACTGCTGTGCGCCAATGTGCGTCATCGGCTGCTTAAACCGGCACAGTGCAGGGACGGGAGAGGTATTTTCAGCGCCGGAGGAATCCGAAGTACGGGCAGCGCTGACCCAGTGCTTTGGATTTGAAGAAGCGGCCTTTGCAAAGGAGCTGAACCGGCATGGCTTTTCGATCGGCTTAAATACCACAGAATTTGTATATACGGTATCCATGTACTGGAAAGCAACTGGCGAAACGGCCACCAGGGAAAAGGTCCTTTCCATGATGGAAGAGGTGGAAAAGGGAAGTGTACTGGGACGCCTGATCGGCGGAGGGACTGCCGGAGTGGCAGAGCTTTTTAAAGACAGGCCGGATGTGGCAGCTCTTGTTACAAAACCGTCGGTGGTCCAGGAAGAGCAGTTTAAGGTGCATCTGGACAAGCTTTATCCGGAGCTTCAGGATATGGACGATATGGAGCTTCTGTACCGCCAGGTCTTCGTTCTGGAAAACCTGGGCTTCTGTATCTTCTCTTCCTTTGCGCTTCTGAACAACAGAGAGGTCCTGGAGCTTCTGGCACAGATGGCTTCTGACAAGTTCGGAGTCAGGGTCACAGCCCAGGAATTACTCTCTTATGCCGGAGATTGTATTGAACAGGAGACCGCCTACCAGAGAGAGCGGCTGGCCGGGAGCGTTCAGAAAAACATTCCGGAGTTTATCAAGGTTTTGTACCGGTATTTCAGTGAATAAATAACGGATCATTCTTCAAAAGACTGGTCAACAGAAAAAATCCCGCCCTGTCTGGCACACAGGGCGGGAAACGTTTTAAGGGGGACCTGCCAGACGCAACTCTGGCAGGTATGAGTATGAAAAAGCTTTGTGTGTTCAAGTGTAGCACTTGAAACAAAGGCAGGTTATCCTTTCGGATAACGTAATTGTATTATATGGGGTAAATGTGTACAAAGTGTGATTGGAACATAAAAAAATTATAAATATATATAACAGAATATGGTAGATATGGTAAAATATCCGTAAGAATTGCCTGGAGGTTCGTCCGGATACGCGTCTGGAATGAGCTGCAATGTATGGCATATAGGAAGGGAGAGATACCATGGAAAACATACTGGTGATCGGGATCGCAGGCGGCTCCGGCAGCGGAAAGACGACGCTGACCACCCGGCTTGCGGAGCAGTTCCCGGAAGAGGTGACGGTGATCCGGCATGACGATTACTATAAGCACTACGAGGAGCTGACCCTGGAGGAAAGAAAGCTTTTGAACTACGACCATCCCAATGCCTTTGATACGGAGCTTCTGATCCGCCATCTGATGGAGCTGAAGCAGGGACGGCCGGTGGAGTGTCCCGTTTATGATTACGCCATATATAATAGAAGCGGAAGGACCCGGACCATACAGCCGCGGCAGGTGGTGATCGTGGAGGGGATCCTGATCTTTGAAAACCGCAGCCTCTGCGATCTCATGGATATCCGGGTATTCGTGGATACAGATGCAGATATCCGCATCATCCGCAGGATCCAGAGGGATGTGGTGGAGCGCGGAAGGAGCCTGGAATCCGTGATCGGCCAGTATATAAACACGGTGAAGCCCATGCATGAGCAGTTTGTGGAGCCCAGTAAGAGGAACGCCAGCATCATCGTTCCCGAGGGCGGCTGCAACCGGGTGGCCATGCAGATGCTCTTAAGCCAGGTGCGGAGCCACCTGCGGGGGGAGGACTGACCGGGGCCGGGGAAGGCCGGATCGGAAGCCTGCGCGGCTCCAGTCGTCAGAATGGCTGCATTTTGCCACAATTTTACCCGAGTTTTGCGGGAGAAATCTTAAGATTAAAAAGGAAGAATGTGGTATACTCTTTTTATACAGAAATTAAGGTCCGCGGCAGCGGCATAAGGAGGAATACCATGATACGGAAGAATAAATTACGGCTGACCCTGACTACGGCGCTTATGACGGCTGCCCTGGGATTCCCGGCTCTGGCTTCGGAGCGGATCGAGGATATTACCCTGGAGATCGAATCCGGGATCCATGCGGGAGAATACGGAGACGGCGATTATGTGGATGTGATCGTGGATCATGAGGGCTGCTATCTGGATACGGTAACGGTGACCAACGTGCCGGGGGATATCTGGGAGACTGGGGATGAGCCCCGGTTAAAGATCGTTTTACGGACGGACGAGGGCTATATTTTTGCCTCCGGCCTGGGAGAGGACGAGGTGGCTCTGGACGAAGAGACAGGGATCGTGACCTCCGTATCCCGGAGCTCCTCCCGCCTTACGATCCTTGTGACCCTGGCGGAGCTGGATGAGGACGATTATTACGAATATGACGAGGACTATACCCTGGACGTGGAGGAGGCTCTGTGGGATTCGGCTGTGGGCGGTCTGGCCGGCTGGGCAGGAAACGACTACGCAAGGAAATATGAGGTCCGTCTTTATAAGGACGGCGAAGAGGTGGGCCAGACAGTTACAACGGAAAAGCTGACCTACAATTTCTCCGGCCACTTCTCCGGGGCGGGAACGTACCAGTTCCGGGTGCGGGCGGTCCGCGGCGAGTACGATGAGGGAAGCTGGGCGGAATCAGATGAGCGGACAGTATCTGACGAGGAGGCGGCCAGGATCCGCAGCCAGGCGGCCAGCACCTCCCATGGATACGCCGCCGTGGATCCGGCGGGGACCTGGCTCTGGCAGCCGGAAGCCGGCTGGTGGTGGTGCAATCCCAACCGCAGCTATCCCTACTCCGTATGGGCGATGATCGATGGGAAGTGGTATTACTTCAATGAACAGGGCTACTGTGTGATGAACGACTGGGTAACCACCGGAGGTAAATGGTATTACTGCGGCGAAAGCGGGGCCATGGTCACAAGCCAGATGATCAACGGCCAGTATTACGTCAATATCAATGGAGAGTGGGTGCAGTAGCACACGTCGGCGGCCGTCTCCTGTTTTTTGGGAAAAATGAAAAAACCTCTTTAAAAACCGGATTCTTTTGTATATAATAAGATTGATATTTCGCGCTCTGAAAAACAGAGATCAGACGGAATACAGCGGCGGCCGGTATTGGGCTGCGCCTGTATTCTGAGAAATAGAGAGTATCCGGGTGAAAAGATAGAAAAGACAGGAGGAAAATGGCAATGATGATGTCCAACGACATTGGAATTGATTTAGGTACGGCCAGTATCCTTGTATATATTAAAGGAAAAGGCGTTGTATTAAAGGAACCGTCGGTGGTTGCCCTGGACAGGGAGACCAATAAGGTGATCACCTTTGGTGAGGAGGCCCGTCTGATGATCGGGCGTACTCCCGGCAATATCGTGGCGGTCCGTCCCCTCAGAAAGGGCGTGATCTCCGACTATACCGTGACCGAGAAGATGTTAAAATACTTCATCGACAAGGCTGTGGGAAAAAGGACCTTAAGAAAGCCCAGGATCGCGGTCTGCATCCCCAGCGGAGCCACAGAGGTTGAGAGAAAGGCCGTTGAGGACGCCACCTACCAGGCCGGCGCCAGAGAGGTCTGCATCATCGAGGAGCCGGTGGCGGCGGCCATTGGAGCGGGCATCGATATTTCCAAGGCCTGCGGAAACATGATCGTCGATATCGGAGGCGGTACTGCGGATATTGCAGTGATCTCCCTGGGAGGCACCGTAGTAAGCACCTCCATCAAGACTGCCGGAGACGATTTCGATGAGTCTCTGGTGCGTTATATGAGAAAGAAGCACAATCTTCTGATCGGTGAGAGGACCGCCGAGGAGATCAAGATCAATATCGGCGCGGCGTACCGCCGGCCGGAGCTGGTGACCATGGAGGTGCGTGGAAGGAACCTGGTAACGGGACTCCCGAAGACCATCGTAGTTACCTCTGACGAGACCCTGGAGGCCCTTAAGGAGCCGGCGATGCAGATCGTGGACGCAGTACACAACGTCTTAGAGCGGACGCCTCCGGAGCTGGCCGCAGATATTTTTGACCGGGGCATCGTACTTACGGGAGGCGGAGCCCTGCTTTCCGGTCTGGACGCCCTGATCGAGGAAAAGACGGGCATCACGACGATGATCGCGGAGGAGCCGCTGACGGCGGTGGCCATCGGAACTGGTAAATTCATTGAGTTTTTCCATGGAGGAAAGCATTCAGACAGATAAATGGCGACTGTAACAGGTTATGTAGAAAAGATAAAATACCGCAATGATGAGAATGGCTATTCGGTGCTGAGCGTTGCCGATGGCAAGGAGGAGTATGTCCTGGTGGGTACCTTTGCGTACATCGCAGAGGGGGAGCGCATCGAGGCAACGGGGCGCATGGTAGAGCATTCGATTTATGGCAAGCAGCTGTCGGTGGAGAGCTATGAGATCAAGCCTCCCGAGGACACGCTGGCAATAGAACGGTATCTCGGCTCCGGTGCGATCAAAGGCATCGGAGCTGCTTTGGCTAAAAGGATCGTAAAAAAATTCAAGGCCGATACCTTCCGTATCATCGAGGAGGAGCCGGAACGGCTTTCTGAGGTCAAGGGGATCAGCGAGCGGATGGCCATGGAGATCAGCAGCCAGGTGGAGGAAAAACGGGAGCTGCGCCAGGCCATGCTGTTCCTCCAGCAGTATGGGATCCATATGAACCTGGCGGTGAAGATCTACCAGCAGTACGGCCAGCGGATGTATTCGGTGATCCAGGAAAATCCCTACCAGCTGGCGGACGACATCCATGGCGTCGGCTTTAAGATCGCCGATGAGATCGCGGCAAAGGTGGGGATCTTTACGGACTCCGATTACAGGATCCGGAGCGGGATGTTTTATGCTCTTTTACAGGCTGTTGGGAACGGCCACACCTACCTTCCCAGGGAGGAGCTGTTTGCCAGCGCGGCGGAGCTCCTTAAGGTGGATGCAGACTATATGGAAAAGCATCTCATGGACCTGCAGATGGAAAAAAAGCTGGTGGTGAAGGAAAAGGACGGCGGGATGATCGTCTATCCGGCCCAGTTTTACTATATGGAGCTCAATACCGCCAGAATGCTCCACGATCTGAACATACGGGATACGGTGCCGCCGGAGAAAATAAGGAAACGGCTGGAGTCCATCGTGGCCGGAGAGCAGATCGAGCTGGACGTCCATCAGGAGGAGGCGGTCATCGAAGCGGTGAACAACGGGCTCCTTATCATCACCGGAGGGCCGGGAACCGGAAAGACCACCACCATCAACACGATCATCCGGTATTTTGAACAGGAGGATATGGAGATCCTTCTGGCAGCCCCCACAGGGCGGGCGGCCAAGCGGATGGCCGAGGCCACAGGCTATGAGGCCCGGACCATCCACCGGCTCCTGGAGCTTACGGGAGCCCCGTCCATGGACAGCGGACGCAATGGGAACGGCAGCACCGGAGGGGAGACCCGGCTGGAGGGGATGCATTTTGAGCGCAACGAGGCCAATCCGCTGGATGCGGACGTGGTCATCATCGACGAGGTCTCCATGGTGGATATCAGCCTGATGCATTCCCTTTTAAAGGCTGTCAACGTGGGGACCAGGCTGATCCTGGTGGGGGATGTGAACCAGCTTCCCAGCGTGGGGCCGGGAAATGTCCTGCGGGATATGATCCAGTCGGGAAAATTTCCGGTGGTGATGCTCACAAAGATCTTCCGCCAGGCGGCCCAGAGCGACATTATCGTAAACGCCCATAAGATCAACGCCGGAGAGCGGGTGCCCCTGGAAAAGCGCAGCCGGGATTTCCTTTTTATCCGCCGGGACAATCCTGCGGCTATTATTAAAGATATGATGGTCCTTTTAAGGGATAAGCTGCCGGGCTATGTGGGCGCGGAGATCCAGGAGATCCAGATCATGACGCCCATGCGCAAGGGCGCTCTGGGCGTGGAGCAGCTGAACCGGATCCTCCAGGAAAATTTCAATCCTCCGGCGGCAGATAAGCCGGAAAAGGAGGCGGGAGGCACCATATTCCGGACCGGGGATAAGGTAATGCAGATCAAAAACAATTACCAGCTGGCCTGGGAGGTGCGGAACCGCTATGGGATCCCGGTGGACAAGGGCGAGGGCGTCTTCAACGGCGATATGGGCGTCATACGCCAGGTAAACGCCTTTTCCGAGACCCTGGAGGTGGAATTTGACGAGGGGCGGATGGTGGAGTACAGCTTTAAGCAGCTGGAGGAGCTGGAGCTGGCGTATGCCATTACCATACATAAATCCCAGGGAAGCGAATACCCGGCGGTGGTGATCCCCATTTATTCTGGGCCTCGGATGCTGATGACCAGGAACCTGATCTATACGGCCGTGACCAGGGCGAAAAAATGTGTGTGCCTGGTGGGACTGCCGGAGATGTTCCAGTTTATGGTGGAGAATGAAATGGAGCAGAAGCGGTATTCCGGACTGAAGGACCGGATCCTGGAGATCGGGCCGGGCCTGGACAAATAGAAAAATATATAAATCTATGAATAAAGAAACAATTCTGAATATTCTTTTTCCCCGGCGCTGTCCAGTGTGCGGGGAGATCGTAGAGCCGCCGGGCGGTCTGATCTGCCCGGCCTGCTTTCATAAGCTTTCTTTTGTAAAACAGCCTGTATGTAAAAAATGTGGAAAAGAGATCCAGGATGCGGCGGAGGAATTCTGCGGGGACTGCACAAAGCGCCGCCATGCCTTCGAGTCCGGTCTGGCCCTTATGAATTATGATGAGACGGCCAGGAGATCCATGGCCTGGATCAAATATAAAAATAAGAGGGAATATCTGGACTTTTATGGAGCGGCCCTGGCGGCCAGGTATGAAAAGCAGATCCGGCGCATGCATGCGGACGCCCTTGTTCCGGTGCCGGTCCATCCGTCCAGAAAGCGGGCCAGGGGCTTTAACCAGGCGGAGGTGCTGGCCATCTGTCTGGGAAAGCGCCTGGGGATCCCGGTGGGATCCGGAATGCTCATCCGGGATAAAAAAACAAAGCCGCAGAAGGAGCTTTCTGCGGCGGACCGTCTGAAAAATCTGTCCGGGGCGTTCCGGGCCGGAACGATCCCCGAGGGAATAAAAACGGTGCTCCTGGTGGATGATATCTATACTACCGGGAGCACCGTGGAGGCCTGCGCCCGGGCGCTGCGGAGCGCGGGGGTAAGCCGTGTGTATTTTGTGGTGATCTGCATGACCGGGGGACGATAGGGGCTGTACCCTACTCGTCCAGGGAGACGAAAAGCCCGCTTTCCTTCTGCTGGAAGGAAAAGTCCTGGGACTCAGCTTCGGAGGACCAGACGGTGACGGTCAGGGTGGAGGTCTCCTTATCCCAGCTTATGGTGGGGCAGATCAAAGCGTCTGTGGCATAGACGGCGGTGGGGAAGGCATTGACCCGGCTGTCCTTATCCATGAGATAGATCCCTTCATACCGGTTCCCGGGAGCCATATAGCCAAAGAGCTTCAGTCCGCTTTCCGGGTCCTCAGCCAGGGAGACCACGCCATACTGGCCGTCATTTCCGGAGAGCTTTTCAAAGGGGACGGCCTCGATCTCTCCGGCAGAAAATTTCTGCATGATCGTAAAGAAGTCCCCGGCCTCCTCGGCTTTCATGGAAGCGATCTCTTCGGGGCTGGGGGTCTCCCTGGGGCCGGGAGCGTCGTTTTCCGTTTCTGCTGCGCTTTCCGGCGCGCTGGTCTCCAGGGACTCAGAAGCAGTCTCTGTCCCGTTCTGGCCGCCGGTGCCGGAAGAGCCGCAGGCAGTGAGCACGGCGGCGGCAAGGACCGCCAGGAGCCCGCAGGCAGCCCGGAGGCGGAGTTTCCTGTTTTTCATAGTTTCCATATTTTTCATCATTGTACTGGTTTTCCTTTCTGTTTCCAGCGTGTGCGCTGGTCTGACCCTTTGATTTTATCATATTTCCGGCATTGCAGTCCTTAAATTTTTATAAAAAGCTGCCTGGAGCCGGAGCGGTCGTTTTTTTACAAAAAAACTTGACTGTACAGGCTTTCTATGTTACAATGAGCGGGCGAATGGAAGAACATAGGTCTTTTTTTTATGCTCAATTTTCGATAGCAGGCAGAGAAAAAGGCCGCCTTACAAAGAATTAAACGGAGGTGGAAGTCGTGCGCACAAAGATTACACTGGCATGTACAGAATGCAAGCAGCGCAATTACAACATGACGAAGGATAAGAAAACTCATCCGGACCGCATGGAGACCAAGAAGTACTGCAGATTCTGCAAGAGACACACAATGCACAAAGAAACTAAGTAATCCGGTTTTCAGAAGGACGTGAATTATGGGAGAAACAGCAAGTAATGAGAAAGCCCCCAAAAAGGACTTTATCAAAGGCTTAAAAGCTGAATTCAGCAAGATCATCTGGCCGGATAAAGAAACTCTGACAAAGCAGTCTGTTGTGGTAATAGCAGCAACACTTGTTTTGGGAATTGCGATCGCACTCCTTGATCTGATCATTAAGTTTGGTCTCAATATCGTTATTGGTTAAGGATGAGGTGAAGATATGTCAGAAGCACAATGGTATGTTGTACACACTTATTCCGGATATGAGAATAAGGTAAAAGTTGACATTGAAAAGACAATTGAAAACAGAGGACTTCAGGACCAGATCTTAGAGGTTTCCGTCCCGTTGGAAGAGGTTATCGAACTGAAGAACGGCGCTCAGAAGCAGGTGGAACGCAAGATGTTCCCGGGCTACGTGCTGATCCATATGATCATGAATGATGATACATGGTACGTGGTCAGAAACACCAGAGGCGTGACCGGTTTCGTAGGACCGGGATCCAAGCCGGTGCCGCTCAGCGAGGATGAAATGAGAAACCTCGGATTTAAGACAACCGGAGTCGTCGTTGATTTTGAGGTCGGAGACACCATCGTGGTGATGTCCGGCGCATGGAAGGATACCGTGGGCGTCGTTAAGACCGTCAACGAATCCAGACAGTCCTTAACGATCAACGTCGAAATGTTCGGCCGTGAAACACCGGTAGAACTGAATTTTTCTGAAGTGAAGAAAATGTAGGCTGCGCCTGTTTGCGCAGATGTACGAGTGGGAGGGAAATCCCGACATTACCACATGATTTAGGAGGTGCCTAATTATGGCAAAGAAAGTAACAGGATATATCAAATTACAGATCCCGGCAGGAAAGGCTACACCGGCTCCGCCAGTTGGTCCGGCACTCGGACAGCACGGCGTTAATATCGTACAGTTCACAAAGGAGTTCAACGCCAGAACTGCTGACCAGGGCGACATGGTCATCCCGGTTGTTATCACCGTTTACGCGGACAGAAGCTTCAGCTTCATCACAAAGACTCCGCCGGCTGCTGTATTATTAAAGAAGGCCGCAAAGATCAAATCCGGTTCCGCAGCTCCCAACAAGACAAAGGTTGCTACCCTGTCCAGAGCTGAGGTTCAGAAGATCGCTGAATTAAAGATGCCGGATCTCAACGCTGCAAGCATTGAGGCTGCTACCAGCATGATCGCCGGTACTGCCCGTTCCATGGGTATCGTTGTAGAGGATTAATCCGGAAGCAGCAGGCTGTTTTCGCTGAGGGGCATATCCCCATACAGTGACAAATACGTGGGAGGGAGAACTCCCGACAATACCACAGGAGGTTATTTAGAATGAAAAGAGGAAAAAGATACGTAGAAGCGGCAAAAGCTATCGACCGCGCTACTCTTTATGATACAGCAGACGCTATCGCACTTGTAAAGAAGGCTGCTGTTGCAAAATTCGATGAAACTATCGAGGCTCACTTAAGAACTGGCTGTGACGGCCGTCATGCTGACCAGCAGATCCGCGGCGCTGTTGTTCTGCCGCACGGAACTGGTAAGACTGTACGTATCCTTGTATTCGCAAAGGGACCCAAGGCTGACGAGGCATTAGCAGCAGGCGCTGACTTCGTTGGTGCTGAGGAGCTGATCCCGAAGATCCAGAACGAGGGCTGGTTAGATTTCGACGTTGTTGTCGCTACACCGGATATGATGGGCGTTGTTGGACGTCTTGGCCGTGTACTTGGACCCAAGGGCTTAATGCCGAACCCCAAGGCCGGAACTGTAACCATGGACGTTACAAAGGCCATCAACGAGATCAAAGCTGGTAAGATTGAGTACAGACTCGATAAGACAAACATTATCCACGTGCCAGTAGGTAAGGCTTCTTTCACAGAAGAACAGTTAGCGGACAACTTCCAGACGCTTATGGATGCGATCATGAAGGCAAAACCGAGCACAGTAAAGGGCGCTTACTTAAAGAGCGTTACTCTTACTTCCACAATGGGCCCGGGCGTAAAGTTAAACGTTGCCAAGCTGGTGAACTAATAACTGCCTGAAAAAGTGATTGACAATCCAGATATAATATGTTAGAGTATTCGAGTATTGAATGCCGAAGACAGCAGGTGCCGTAAGGCGTAAGATGAAAACACCTGCCGAGGAATGTACAAAACTCACATGCAGAATTTTGTAAACCTCTCTGTCTCAGCGGCAGGGAGGTTTCCTTGTATATACAGGAATCTGATGCTGTGACGGCTTTACAATGCTGGCAGCCGCATCCAGGCGTGACCCGCCGGGAGAGCAGTTGCGAAAATAAAACAGGAGGTAAACCATTCATGGCAAAAGTTGAATTAAAGCAGCCGGTTGTAGCTGAGATCGCTGAGCTTTTTGACGGAGCAGCTTCCGCAGTAGTTGTTGACTACCGTGGATTAACTGTTGAGCAGGATACCGCTCTTCGTAAACAGTTAAGAGAAGCAGGCGTTACTTATAAGGTATATAAGAACACCATGATCCGCTTCGCAGCAAAGGGAACCGCTTTCGAAGCTCTTGAGCCGAATCTTGAAGGACCGACAGCCCTGGCTGTATCCAAGACAGACGCAACAGCTCCGGCCAGAATCTTAGCAAACTTCGCTAAGACAGCTGACAAGCTTGAATTAAAAGGCGGTGTCGTAGAGGGAACTTACTACGATGCAAAGGCGATCAATGTGATCGCTTCCATCCCGTCCAGAGAGGTTCTTCTTGGAAGACTTCTTGGTAGCATGCAGTCCCCGATCGCAAACTTCGCACGCGTTATCAACCAGATCGCAGAGAAGAACGGCGGTTCTGCAGAGGCATAGAGCACTTAGCGAGCGCGAGTTGAAAACGAAGCGCGAGGTTAGTGCGAAAGCCGTTCCCGACAAGAGGAGGGAACATCCCGTGGGCGCGGACACTGTAAGATCCGTTCCCGACGCAGCATAACGCTGCAAGGTTTTTGGAAACAAAACGTGAAAATAAATAATTAATGGAGGTAAATCATAATGGCAAAGTTAACAACAGCTGAATTTATCGAAGCTATCAAGGAATTATCCGTATTAGAGTTAAACGAGTTAGTAAAAGCATGTGAGGAAGAGTTCGGTGTATCCGCAGCAGCAGGCGTTGTTGTAGCAGCAGCAGGCGCTGGCGCAGCAGCTGAGGAAGAGAAGACTGAGTTCGACGTTGAGCTTACAGAGGTAGGCCCGAACAAGGTTAAAGTTATCAAGGTTGTTCGTGAAGTAACTGGTCTGGGCTTAAAGGAAGCTAAGGACGTTGTAGACGGCGCTCCGAAGGTTCTTAAGCAGGGCGCTTCCAAGGAAGAGGCTGAGGACATCAAGACAAAACTTGAGGCTGAGGGTGCAAAGATCACTCTTAAGTAATTTAAGAAATGATGATAAAAGAAGCCGCAGGTGGGTGACCATCTGCGGCTTTTTTCATGGAAGGGGCTGCTTGGTCCGCGGATCCTTCCGGAAACCACACTGCAAAACTGGAAGAAACCATAAAACCATGTGGAAAGACGGATGCATCTGTGATAGAATGGAACTGGATTCTTAAGGATTTTCCGCGCGCAGCCGTACAGAAAGAAAAGCCGCGGCAAAGACAGAGTACAACAACGGCCGCAGGCCGGAAAACAAAGGAGATTGACCACATGCTGGATGAGTTGATAAAGAGATATCCCATACTGGAACGTGTCCGGGAGGACATTGAGGCTGTTTATGGGATCCTGGAGCGCTGCTATGAAAACGGCGGGAAGCTTCTGATCGCAGGAAACGGCGGAAGCGCGGCTGACGCGGAGCACATCGTGGGCGAGCTGATGAAGGGCTTTGTGAAGCGCCGCCCAGTGACGGAAGAGATGAAAGAGGCGCTTGAGAAAGCGGACCCTGTGCGTGGGAAGGAGCTCTCTGAAAAGCTCCAGGGCGGCCTTCCGGCCATTGCCCTTGTGGACCATGCCGCTCTTTCCACGGCCTTTGCCAACGATGTGGACGGGATGCTTTCCTACGCCCAGCAGGTCAACGGTTACGGAAAGCCCGGGGACGTATTTTTAGGGATCAGTACCTCGGGGAATGCGGAGAACGTGATGTATGCGGCAGTGACGGCAAAAGCAAAGGGAATGCAGGTCGTGGGACTCACAGGAAAGGACGGCGGGAAGCTGGCAGGGATCGCCGACGCAGCCGTCATTGTCCCGGAAATGGAAACGTATAAGATCCAGGAGCTGCATCTCCCGGTGTACCATGCGCTGTGCCTGATGCTGGAACACCGGTTTTATGAGCAGTAGGGGACCGGGGGCGGCATGAAGAGACAGGAATGGATTTTACTGATCGTCCTGGCCATAACCGTAATGGCCTCTGTACTGGTCGGAGTTGGACAGGTATATATAACAGGAATGGAAGGTGTCCGCTTAAAGGCAGATCAGACACTCTGGCTGTTTTTTGAGACGGCAGCCCTGTTTGGCATATCCTTTTTTATCATACGTCTGGCACAGACCAAGCGGCTGCGCTTCCTTTTGCTGTCGTTTATGACCATGGGATTTTTATGGATCCACCAGGTACTTCTCCCGGTGCTGGTATCCGGGGCCTACCTGGCGGCTGTGATCCGGTGCGGCAGCGCGCTGAGGCGTCTCCTGGACCGGCACAGACGCCTTCCGGAATACCATGGGGTCACGTGCATGGCAGATCTTACCCTGGGCTGCGGCCTTCTGATCACAGTGTTCTGCCTCATGTCCCTGGCGGGGATCGGAAGCATTGGAAACACCAGGCTGGCGGTCCTGGTCCTGCTGTCCCTGTCGTTTTTTCCGGCAGTTTCCGGATCGGAGGCCAGGGTCAGAGCCAGGGCCGGTTACGGCGGCTTCTGGAGGGAACGGAAGCCCATGACCGTGGGAGTTTCCCTGTGCCTGGCTTTTTTCTTCGCCATGGTGCTCCTGCAGGCGGGGCGCATGAACATCTGCGCCGATTATGATTCCCTCCACTATGGACTCCGGTCCGAGTATATTTTAAACGACGGCGGCGGGATCTATGAGGATCTGGGAAGCGTCAACGTGGTCTATACGTACTCCAAGGGCCTGGAGATCCTGCTGCTTCCCATTTCGGGCCTTCCCTCGTACAGCTTTTTCCTCAGCGCGCAGCTCTGGATGACCGTGGGCCTTCTCCTGACGGCCGGAAAGATCGCTGGTCTTTTTGTAAACCGCCGTCATGGCCTTTTGTGTCTGGCGCTGCTGGCGTCGGTGCCCGGGATCATGAACATGTCGGTCACGGCGAAAACCGATTCGGCTACGGCCCTGTTCCAGCTGATCATGATCTATTTCCTGCTCCTTTATATCAGGCGGCAGAAGACGTATTGGCTGGTACTGGCGGGAAACGCATTTTTCATGACCATGGTCTTAAAGCCCACAGCCCTGGTATTTTCCACCATCGTGGGGGGAACGGCGTTCCTCTGCATGGTGTTCATGAAGCGTCTGCGGATCCAGTGGAAGGAGCCGTTTTTCCTGGGGTGGATCCCCATGCTCTCCATGTGGGCGCTGGTGTGGCTGAGGACCTGGCTTCTCACGGGGCTTCCGGTGACGTCGGTGTTCTATTCCATCTGGAATAAGCTGGGCTTTGTGGTCCGCTATCCGTTCCGGTTTGACGATCTGCCGTCCAATGGCGGCTCCCTGTTTTCCATGAGCGGAGTGAAGCATTTTTTAAAGCGCCTCTACGGCGTTCTGCTGGCTCCTGTGGGAGAGGATATGGCCCATGTCTGGATCGCCTGGGGGACTCCGATCCTTCTGATCTTTCTGGTCCTGTTCCTTGTCGTGCTTCTGGCCAGGACGCGTCGGTTCCGGAAAACGGAGGAAAAGCCCTTTTGCTGCCTGGTCTGGATGTTTCTGGCATGCGGAGCGGCCAGTCTGGCGGCCCTGTACCTTTTATGGCAGGTGGACGGCAACTACTTTATCCTTTTATATGCCCTTTTCGGGATCCTGGCGGCGGTTGCCATCGGGAAGCTGGAGAGCCGCTTCCTGGCCCGCTCTGTGGTAAAGCTTCTGATCCCGGCGGTGCTCTTTAATGTGACGGTGACAGGGGTCTCCAACTGGAAGGGGGCTCTGGGTCTGTCCCCGTTGAAGCTGGTCCACAAGGGCTATTTTGACCACTGGCAGCAGGAAAAGGAGAACATGGCCTTAAAGGGCAATGAAAAGATCTGGGAGATCCTGGAGGCGGATCCGGAAACCAGGGTGCTGGTATTCGGGCAGCAGCCGGAAATGCTGATGTTCCCATGTAATACCCAGAGCTATACGGATGTGGAGGGAAGCGGCGGAAACTTTTATATTTCTGCCAGCCCCGAGGCCATGGTGAGCTTCATGGACCATGCGGGCACCGATTATGTGTACCTGGGAAGCGGGTTCTTGCGGCCTGGGACCGAGGGCTGGAGGAATGTCACGGCCATGATCCAGAGCGGCTACGTGACCGATGTGTTTTATGAGAACGGCAACGGACTGGGACGCTTTACGGCGGACCCGGCCGTGGAAAAGGCAGAAGAAGAACTGGCGGATTTTGTGAGAAAATACTGGCCGGGAGAACAGCAGTAAGGGGAATGACATGGAAGTACTTCATAGGATCGCGGACGAGTTTGAAAAAAGAAAGGATGACCTGCTGGTCTTTGCCCTGCTCCTGGGCTTTGGCTTCTTTATAAACAGGGGGGTGGAGCTGAAGGGGCTTTACATGGACGATCTGTATCTGTGGTCCTGTTATGGGGAACAATCCTTCCGGGAGTTTGTATTTCCCATGGGAGGCACCCGGTTCCGGTTCGTCTTTTACCTGGCGGCGTGGCTGGAGCTGTTTTTCCTGGGGAACCATGTGACATGGATGGTGCCCTTCAACATCGTTTTAAACAGTATCATCGCCTGGTCCCTGTACAGGATCTTTGTGAAGGTCAGCGGCGGGAGGAAGTTCGTAAGCCTGGCCCTGGCGGCGGCTTATCTGCTTTCCAGGATGAGCTATTATCAGATCGGCCAGTTTTACGGCCTGATGGAGAGCCTGGGCCTGTGGGCGGCTGTGGGGCTTCTGTACGGCGTGTATGTGTACGTCAATGAAAAGAGGGCCAGCGCTTATTTCTGGGCCAACGGCCTGTATTTCCTGGCCAGCTTCATCCATGAGCGGTATATGGTGCTTTTGCCGGTGCTGCTTTTGGGTCTGGTGTTTGGAAGATGGGCAGGGATCAGGGAAAAAAGTAGCCGGGAATGGAGCGCCGGATCCCCGAAGGAGGAAGAGGTCCGCAGAGATGCCGGACGGAGCCGCTCCAGGGCCAGCCGCTCCGGATCCCCCAGGACAGGCCGTTCCGGAGGTCCCGGGACGGGCAGGAAGCCAGGTGCGTCCTCTTCCGGCGCGTCCGGCTGGCTTCTGCTGGCTGTGACGGCGGCCACGGCGGTCCTCATCCAGGTGATCCGCCTTTTTACCATCGGGACCCTGTCTCCGGCAGGTACCGGGGGTACCGATGTGGCCGATACCTTTAAGATCTCAGATGCCATTGCCCATGCCTGGGAGCAGGTGGCCTTTGTGTTCGGAAGAAACTCCGGGCCGGACTATCTCTGTATCGAGCCCTTTGCCAAGGCACCGTCGGATATCCGCTTTCTGATCCTGGCCTCCAACGCGGTCCTGGGACTGGCGGTCCTTATTTTCCTTATCGGTATGATCCGGGACCGGGGAAGGGTCCTGGCCCACGGAAGGAACCTGGTGCTGTTCCTGGCCTTCATCGCCCTCTGCATCGGCTCCTCCAGCGTGACCATCCGGGTGGAAATGCGCTGGGTATACGTGGTCTATGCGGCGGCCCTGCTGGTGCTGGCTTATATGACCTCCCTTATGGGCCCGGCCGGGTTTCTGGCCATTCTTTATGCGGCTCTCATATTCCCGGCGGAGACGTATTACCGGGAGCACTGGTCCAACCTGTATCTGTGGCCGGATCAGATGAAGTACAATTCCCTGGCCGAGGAAACGGTGGAAAAATATGGAGACGATATTTTTGATAAGCAGATCTATATCATCCGGGATACCTATGAGATCAGTGAGTTCACGGCAGAGACCTTTTTAAAGGTATATGACAGGGATAGAAAGGGAAAGAACACAGAGCTCCGGTTCATAGACAGTGACTTTGATCTTCCGGAGATCACGGACGATATGGTCATCCTGGGCGAGGATCCGGAGGCCAACGGGTTCCAGGATGTGACGGAGTTCGTAAAGACCAGGCGGTTCAACCTGGCCTATGGAAGCTATGACGACGGCTGGATCGATGAGAAGGCCCGGATCGTGTTTGAAAACGGAGACCATGACGGTCTGGTGCTCCGCTGCTATTATCCCGGTAAAATTACGGGAGACCAAATATGCAGGATCCGCCTCAATGGAAAGCAGATGCCGGATCTGGTGTTCACGGATAATAATATGGAATATGAGATCCCGGCGGCTCCCCATCAGACCATTTCCCTGGAGTTTTCCTGTAATTTTTACGTGAAGGACGCCAAGGAGAGAAGAGGGGAGGACCGCCTTTCCATGATCGTTTCCATGGAAGAAAAATAGGGGATACAGAAGAACAGAAATATTGACAGAGGGCTCCAGGACCGGACGGATACGGCGCGGTCCTGGAGCGAAAGTGAAATGACAAGGAGAAACTAGATGGAAGGACAACAAAGTATGGTCCTATGGATCATGTTTGCAGCCGGGATGATGTTTTCCGTGCTGCTGATCATGGCATGGATCTTTATAAAAAGGACGGCCTATCTGTCTCCGGTAAAGCGGGAGCTGAAAAAGGAGAAGCAGTGGCTGCGCCGGGGCGAATACAATGCGGCCATGGTCAAGGGCCGTCAGAACCTGGAGCTGCTTTTTAAGGTGGTGGCCGCCAACAACGGGATCCGGCTGGATAATACGGCGGCGGCCCAGGCCAACGCCAGAAGCGTCCAGGAACGGAACCACGGGTGCAGAGGCCGGGCGGGAAGGAACCGGGTCATGACCCATCAGCAGTTTGGCTGGTGGATGGAGGAGAACGGATACCTGGACCGGGTGGCCAAATGGGAAATGAACCAGGTACGCCTCATCGGAAATAAGGCGGTCCATGAAAACTTTATTTCCAAGGAGGACGCCTGGAACCAGTATAATTATCTGGAGGATATTTTAAAGCTGGTGTCGGAAAAGCATCCGGTGGGCGGAAAGCGGAAAGGCGGAGCCAGGAGCCGCGGAACGGAGCGGGGCCCCAGGGTGCCGGAGGCGGAAGGCGGGAGAAAGGCCCAGAAAAAAAATGGAAAAGAGGGCCGGGACCGGAACGGAAAAAAGGCCGGGACAGGGGAAAAGCCTGGGAACGAGAAAAAGCCTGGAAATGAAAAAAAGCCTGGGAACGAGAAAAAGTCCGGAAATGAAAAAAAGCCTGGAAATGAGAAAAGACCAGAAAACGGGAAAAAACCTGGAAATGAGAAAAAACCAGAAAATGGAAAAAAGCCTGGAAATGAAAAAAGACTAGAAAATGATAAAAAGTCCGGGAACGGGAAAAAAGACAGGCAGGCGGCAGCAAAATCCCCCCAGGAGCTCCAGGAATCAGACAAGACGGCGAAAAAGCCGTCCAGACGGAGAAGAAAAAAACCAAAGACTCCGGAGACGTCCAAGAGTCCGGGACTTTCAGAGGCGAAAAAGCCAGAAGCGGCGGCTCCGGAAGAGAAGAAGGAGCTTCCCGCCCCCGAGGGACAGAAGGAACCGGCAAAAAAGTCTGGAAATCACCGCCGCCGCCGCAGGCGGAAGCCGGCAGGAACTGCTCCGGCAGCCGCAGGAGCCCAGGGAACCGTGGCCGCTGTGGCGGCAAAGGGGTAGAAAAACCGGAGAAAATCTGCTATACTGGCTAAAAATGGCGGGAAGAGCCGCTTCCCCCGGAGGACCAAATGAAAGCATACAGAAAATATATGTACGTGGGACTGCCGGTTCTGGGCGTCCTGTTTTACCTTTTTTATCTGCACCGGGCGGCCATTGATCTGGTCTATTCCGATTATATCCGCCTCACCCTCTCCTATCTGCCGGACGTGTGGGACCCGGAAAAGTTTTTCGTTCCGGATCTTCTCACCAGGATCCCGGTGAATTTCCTGGAGCGGGCGGTCAATGTGGAGCTCTTTGGATACAGTGTGACCTTCGACCGGGTCCTGGGCGTCCTGGGCTTTGGCCTGTCTGCCCTTATCCTGGGGGGTTACAGCAGAAAAATGAGGATCGGGGCCGGATGGTTTACGGCCATGATGGTCTTCATGTTCAGCCTGAATAAATGGGAAATGCTCTATAATGGGACAGGCTGGGCCCATTTCCTGGCCTTTGGATGTTTCTTCTATAATTATTACGTCCTGGAACGGGTCTATGGAAGCGGAGGAGAAAAAAAGGGAGATATGGCCAGGCTCCTGGTCCTCCCGGCTCTGGTGACCATCGGCGTTGCCGGGCCGTACTGCGCCATCTACATCATGACCCTGGTGCTGGCGTATCTGTTTGTATTCGTCAGAAGGCAGACGGGCTGGAAGCGGACCGCTCTCCTTCTGGCCGCAGCGGTGCTGCCGCTGGTTTTATATCTGTGGAGCAATTCCATGGCGGTGTATGAATATTCCGGGGCGGTGGAGGGCTCCATGGTGGAGGCGCTCCGGGAGGATCCTGTATTCTTCCTGAAATTCCTCTTAAAGTCCTTTGCCTCCATGATCTTCGGCGTGGAGCTGATCAACCGGCATATGGCGGAGGTTCCGGGGATCGTATGGTGCCTGGCGGGAGCTTTGGTGGCGGCCGCTTATTTTCTGGCGCTGTGGATGAATTTTTACTATGGGATCGAAAAAAAGACGCTGTTTCCGCTGATGCTCCTGGCAGGAGGCGGAATGAACCATCTGATGGTGCTGGTGAGCCGCTGGATCTTTATGCCCCGGGACGCCTACGGCATGAGCTCCCGGTATGCGCTCCAGTATCAGATCGGCATCCTGGGGATCTTTCTGACCTTCGCCCTGGTATTCCAGCAGCAGAGGGCCGGAAGGACTTCCGGAGACCGGGAGGAGGACGGGCAGACGCCCCCTGAACAGGGGAAGGGCCCGAGGACCCGGAACCGGGCGGAGAGACCCATGGCCCCGTGGGTGCGGGCAGCGGCCCTCATGGCGGCGGCCCTGTTCCTTGGGGGAAACCTCATGACCACGGCAGAGGAGCTTTCCTTCGCAAAGCACAGGAAGCAGCACAATATAAATGATGTAAAGCCTGTGGTCTTAAATTTTGAAAATGAAACGGACGAGGCGCTGGAGACGGCTCTCGAATACCATAAGCCGGGGATCCGGGAGGCGCTTTCCATCTTAAAAGAAAACGGATGGAACGTCTTTGGAGAAGCAGGCGGAAATACCATGGAATCTGGAGGGAAAAAATGAAAGTAGTAATTCTGGCAGGCGGATTTGGAACAAGGATCAGTGAGGAGAGCCACTTAAAACCAAAGCCAATGATCGAGATCGGGGAAAAGCCGATCCTCTGGCACATCATGAAATATTACTCCCAGTTCGGATATAATGAGTTTATCATCTGTCTGGGCTATAAGCAGTATGTGGTCAAGGAGTTCTTTGCGGATTACTTCCTTCACACCTCCGACGTGACCTTTGACCTGGCCAACAACAGCATGAAGGTCCATAATAACTATTCAGAGCCCTGGAAGGTGACGCTGATCGATACGGGTCTCAACACCATGACCGGCGGCCGCGTAAAACGGATCCGTCCCTATGTGGGAGACGAGCCGTTTATGCTGACCTACGGCGACGGCCTTTCCAATATCGACTTAAAGGCTCTGGAGGAGTTCCACCGGTCCCACGGAAAGACGGCCACCATCACCGCTGTGAACATCGGCCAGAGATTCGGCGTCCTGGACATGGACGAGGCTGGCGCTATCCATGCCTTCCGCGAGAAGAATGACGACGACGGCAGCCTTATCAACGGAGGCTACATGGTAATGAATCCCAGCGTGTTCGATTACATCGAGGGAGACGACACGGTATTTGAGCAGGCGCCCCTGAGAAATCTGGCCTCCGACGGAGAGCTGATGGCGTACCGCCATGAGGGCTTCTGGAAGTGCATGGATACCCAGAGAGAGAAGCAGCAGCTGGAAGAGATGTGGCAGTCTGGAAAGGCTCCCTGGAAGATCTGGGAATAGGAGATCATATGGATTTAAGAGAAGTATTTGAGTTTTATAAAGGAAAAAAGGTGCTGGTCACAGGCCATACGGGCTTTAAGGGCGCATGGCTCAGCCGGATCCTCATAAACGCCGGGGCAGAGGTCACCGGCTATTCCCTGGAGCCTCCCACAGCTCCGGATCTGTTTTCCATGGCCGGCCTGGAGGGAAGGATGGATTCAGTCATCGGAGACGTCCGGGATCTGGACCATTTAAAAAGGACCTTTGAAAAGGCGCAGCCGGAGCTGGTCCTGCATCTGGCGGCCCAGCCCATTGTCCGGGACTCCTATAAGGATCCGGTCTACACCTATGAGACCAACGTCATGGGCACTGTAAATATCCTGGAGTGCGTGCGGCTGTTTCCGTGTGTACGGTCGTTTTTAAACGTGACCACAGATAAGGTCTATGAAAATATGGAGTGGGAATACGGCTACCGGGAGAACGACCGGCTGGACGGCTACGATCCCTATTCCAACAGTAAGTCCTGTTCAGAGCTGGTGACCCACAGCTATAAAAAGTCCTTTTTTGAGGACGGACGCTGTGCCATCTCCACCTGCCGGGCGGGAAATGTCATCGGCGGCGGGGATTTTGCCAATGACAGGATCATACCGGACTGTGTCCGGGCGGCCATGAAAAAGACGGATATCATCGTCCGCAATCCCCATTCCACCAGGCCCTTCCAGCATGTGCTGGAGCCCCTGGCCGTTTATATGGCCGTGGCAAAGGCCCAGTATGAGGATGGGAAGTATGCGGGCTATTATAATGTGGGTCCCGACGATAAGGACTGTGTGACCACCGGCCAGCTGGTGGACCTGTTCTGCGAGGCCTGGGGAGACGGCCTTTCCTGGATCAACCAGAGCGACGGAGGTCCCCATGAGGCGAATTTCTTAAAGCTGGACTGCTCCAGGGTAAAGCGCGTCTTTGGATGGACGCCGCGCTGGGGAGTAAAGGACGCCATCCGCCTGACCGTGGAGTGGTGCCGGGAATATGAAAAGGATCCGGCAGATCCCCAGGTAACGGAGATCATGGACCGCCAGATCGGAGAGATGTTCCAGAGCCGGGGGCTTTGATCCCGGAGCGGGCCAAAAAGCCGCCGGACTGGCGGACGCACAGCCTGTACAGAAAAAATGGAGGAAAAAACAGATGTTTGAAAATAAGACAGAAGCCCAGGCCCGGGAAGAGATCCTGGCCATGGTGGCTGAATATGCAGACCGGTTCCATAACCAGACAAAGGAGTTTTCCCCGGGAGACCGGATCCCCTATGCGTCCAGAGTTTACGATAAGCAGGAGATGGTGAACCTGGTGGACAGCTCCCTGGAGTTCTGGCTCACCTCCGGCAGATACACCGATGAGTTTGAGAAGAAGCTGGCAGAATACCTTCATGTACGGTACTGCTCCCTGGTAAACTCCGGCTCCTCCGCCAATCTGGTGGCCTTCATGGCCCTGACCTCTCCCCTTCTGGGCGAGAGACGGGTAAAGCGCGGCGATGAGATCATCACCGTGGCCGCCGGATTCCCCACCACTGTGACCCCGGCGATCCAGTACGGCGCGGTGCCGGTGTTCGTGGACGTGACCATCCCCCAGTACAACATCGACGTTTCCATGCTGGAGGCGGCTCTTTCTGAAAAGACGAAGGCTGTGATGTTAGCCCATACCCTGGGAAATCCCTTTGATCTCCAGGCGGTGAAGGAGTTCTGTAAAAAACATGACCTCTGGCTGGTGGAGGATAACTGCGACGCCCTGGGAACCCGGTATACCATCGATGGAGAGGAGAAATTTACCGGTACGGTGGGAGATATCGGAACCTCCAGCTTCTACCCGCCCCATCATATGACCATGGGAGAGGGAGGCGCTGTCTATACAGACAACGCCCTGCTCAATAAGATCATCCGTTCCTTCCGCGACTGGGGAAGGGACTGCGTATGCCCCTCCGGCCGGGACAATCTCTGCGGCCACCGGTTTGACCGCCAGTACGGCGAACTGCCTCTGGGCTACGACCATAAATATGTGTATTCCCACTTCGGCTATAACTTAAAGGCAACGGACATGCAGGCTGCCATCGGCTGCGCCCAGTTGGATAAGTTCCCGTCCTTTGTGGAGCGGAGACGCCATAATTTCGACCGGTTAAAGGCAGCCCTGGCCGGAACGGAGGAGAAGCTGATCCTTCCGGAGGCAGCAGACCATTCCCGTCCAAGCTGGTTCGGCTTCCTGATCACATGTAAAGAGGGCGTGGACCGGAACCGGGTGGTCCAGTATGTGGAGGACCATGGCGTCCAGACCCGGATGCTGTTTGCCGGAAATCTCACAAAGCATCCGTGCTTCGATGAGATGCGGGCAGAGAAAAGGGGCTACCGGATCGTGGGAGAATTAAAGAACACGGACCGGATCATGACAGATACCTTCTGGGTGGGCGTATATCCGGGCATGACCGACGAAAAGATCGACTATATGGCAAAAGTGATCAAAGAGGGACTTGAGCAGTGAGCGAAGAGATGAAATATGACCTTTCGGGGGTCCATGCGGTCAATTTAAAGCTTTTAAAGGAGATCGACCGGATCTGCCGGAAATATAAGATCAAATATGCCCTGGACTCGGGGACGCTTCTGGGGGCCATCCGCCACGGCGGCTTTATTCCCTGGGACGACGATGTGGACGTGGTCTTTACCAGGGCCAATTATGAAATGTTCAAAAAGGTGGCGCGGCGGGAGCTGCCGGAGGGCATGTCCTTTGTGGAGCCTGACGAATATCACGGCGGGAAGGCCTTTTATGATTTTGTTTCCCGGGTGACCTATGATAAAAGCCAGAAATTTGAGGATTCTGGGAAGATGGCGTTTTATGACGACAAGATCACCCGCCTCAATGTGGATCTTTTTATCCTGGACCCGCTTCCGGATAAGGCCATTCCCAAAAAGATCACCAAGTTCCTGCACTGTGTGGTCTATGGGCTGGCCCTGGGACACCGGTGGAAGATCCAGCTTTCCGATTATAAGGGGATCATGAAGCTGTTTGTGGCCGTGCTGTCCGCCGTGGGAAGGCTGATCCCGTTCCCGGTGATCTATAAGCTCTGGAAGGCCCTATGCGCCAAGGATAAGAATAAAAATACCGGCCTCTACTTTTACACCAACTACGCTCCGGATTATTTCTATGTGGAGATGAAAAAGGAGTGGGACGATACGGTGGAAGAGATCTCCTTTGAGGATACGAAGCTCTTTATCCCCACAGGCTGGGAGCATCAGCTTACCCAGGTATATGGGGATTATATGAAGCTGCCTCCAAAGGAAAAGCAGGTGCCGGAGCATTCAGACATGGAGATAAAGATTTATGGTTAAACTGCTTTCCGTTGTGGTGTCCGTTTATAATGAGGAACTGGCCCTTCGGGAGTTTTACCAGGAGACGGGGGCCGTATTAAAGGCCCTGCCGTCCTCCTGGGATTACGAGCTTCTGTTCGTAAACGATGGCAGCGCCGACCGGTCCCTGGAGATCCTCCGGGAGCTGGCCCGCCGGGATGACCGGGTGAGGGTGGTGGAGTTTTCCAGGAATTTCGGCCATGAGGCTGCCATGATCGCAGGCATCGATTATGCCCGGGGAGACGGCATCGTCTGCATGGACGCAGACCTCCAGCATCCGCCGGAGTGCCTTTTGGAGATCGTGGAAAAATTTGACCAGGGCTATGAAGTCATCAGCATGGTCCGCATGAAGAATAAAACCGCCGGCCTGGTGAAAAATATTACCTCCGCCGCCTTTTATAAGCTGATCAACCATTTATCCGACGTGAAGTTTGAACCCAACGCCTCGGATTTTTTTGCTGTCAGTAAAGGCGCGGCCGACGTTCTTCGGAACAATTACCGGGAGAAGGTGCGTTTCTTAAGGGGCTACGTCCAGAGCGTGGGATTTAACAGGACCACGATCCAGTATGAGGCCAGACCACGGTTCGCAGGAGAGAGCAAGTACAGCTTAAGGAGCCTGTTCCGGTTTTCTATCAACACGATCCTGTGCTTTTCCGACATGCCCTTAAAGCTGGGGATCTATTCCGGCTGCGCGGTGGCGGTCTTCGGCCTTCTGATGATGGCCTATACCATCTGGACCTGGGCCAAATATGGAACACCCAGCGGCTATGCTACGATCGTGGTGCTGATGTCCTTTATGTTCGCCATGCTGTTTGTGATCGTGGGGATCATTGGGGAGTACATTGCGATCCTGTTTTCCGAGCTGAAGGACCGCCCGATCTACATCGTAAAGAGCACAGAAAACATGGAATCAGAAGAGAAAGTTACGAAATCCTAAATAATTTATGATATTTTGAAAAAAGGGCTACAAAAACCCAGAGGAATCGTATATAATACGTGAGTATGTAAAAAGGTCTGCCAAAGCCTGCTTTCCAATGATTTTGGCGGATCGGTGGAACTGAAATGACAGGAGGAGATCATAATGAAATTATTAAAGAGAATGGCTGTACTGGGCCTGGCAGTCCTGGCCCTCAGTGCATGTACAAAGAGCAGCGAGGAATCTGAGACTGTGACAGGAAACGAGGTGGATCCGGCAAAGCAGTCCGCCATGGATGAGGTGGACGAGACGCTGGCCCGTGAGGATAATATTTTGGTAGAGGATGAGACAGAGCCCAAATCCTTATATGAGTGGGATCAGGTAAAGGATGAGACAGACACCCTGTTCGCTGATGCAGATCTGTATCCCCAGACCGTGAAGATGGAGTTTGCAGCGGATGAGGCTTCCATGACCATCGACTTAAGCTGGGTATTAAAGAATGGAACGTCTGAGGAAGAGGCAGAAGAGTATGCGGCCATGATGGTGAAGCAGTTCAATGATATCGTTGCCGTTCAGAGCACAGAGCTGGAGAATTCCTCTGATTCCTCCTTCGGTACTCTCTGGAACCAGTTCGCACTGAATGTGAAGGTGGGCACAGAGGACGGAAAGTGGCTTGTGGATAAGAGCTACAAGGCAGGCGGAAAGATCGACCTGGCAATGCCAGAGGCAGAGAGCCAGGATGGTCCCGAGGACGTGGCAGAGGACGTTCCGAAGAAGGAAGTAAAGGAGCCCAAGGCCACAAAAGAGGCGAAATAAGAAAAAAGAATAGAAGAATGGGAGCAGAGATGGATCTGCTCCCGTTTTTTTGTCCCTTATTTTCTGCACTGATCCATAAAGTACTGGAAGATGGGCAGGGAATCCACACAGTTTTCCGGGTTGGTGACCGGACCGGTCATACGCTCCGGATGCCACTGGACGGCCCAGATGGGAAGGCTTACGTGCTCCACAGCTTCCACGATGGAATGGCCGTTGGCATCGGACCAGGCCACAGCCGTCAGATCCTTTCCCAGGTCCTTTAAAGCCTGGTGGTGGTAGCTGTTGATCTCCAGGGATTCCCCGAAGAGACGGCCCAGGATGGAGTCCTTTTTTAAGGTCACCGGATGGCATACGCCCTTGGCGTGCTCGCCGCCCAGCTCATCGGGGATATCCTGGTACAGGGTGCCTCCAAAATAGGCGTTCAGCACCTGGACGCCGCGGCAGATGCCGAAGATGGGCTTTTTCCGGTCCACAAAGGCTTTGATGAGCTTCCATTCCAGATCATCCCTTAAGGGATCCGTAATAACAAAATCGTATTTCAGCTCTTCGCCGTAAAGGGCAGGGGCCACGTCTTTTCCGCCGGAAAGCAGAAGACCGTCTGCCAGATCGGCATATTCCTCCGCGCAGTCATTGTTTACGGCTAAGAGAGGGATGCCGCCTACACGGCGGATATTATCTGCATAATTCTGGTTCAGGGACCAGGCCGGCGTTCCATTGGCGGCGGCGCTGGTGCCGCCGGAAAGTAAGATCACTGGATTCATAAGATCCTCCTTTTTTGTGATTTATCCAACATCGAGCCCGCTGTGGTAGGAATAGTTCCCCAGCTCAGAAAGGAACATTTCAAAGCTCTGGTCCTTGAGCGGGATCTCGCTTGTCAGCATGGAGTTGAACTGATAGTACATAAGGTTACATTTCTGAAGAGTCTGACGGTACAGGTCCAGGAAGGAGGCGGAAGAGGCCAGGGTCTTGTTCCAGGGATTGGTCCATACCTCATGGTCCAGGTTCAGGGTCTTCCGGACGCCTTTGGGCGTATCGTCGGTCACCAGCTTTTTGGAGGCGATGGGATGCTTTAAAAACATGGACTCAAAAAACTGGATCGTATTCCGCTTGTGGCCTGCCGGATCAGAAAGAAGGCGGCCACCGAAGCGGATGGCATAAACGGAGCGGGTGACCATTCCCTCCGTGACCTGAAAGATATTGCGTTCTGTGATGGGATAGTAGGTTTCGTTGATACAGCGGCTGAGGAACCGGGACAGGAACTGGATCTCCTGGCCGTTTAAGCAGATGGTAGCCGCCTGGTTGAACTCAGATGGCTTTTTGTGCTTGAACTTCCGTAAAAGCAGCGTATCGATATCATTTTCCAGCTCCGCGTGAAGGCCATGGAACCGGGAGCCTTTTCCGTCGGTCTCATACTGGATGCGTCCGTAAACATAGGGATGGCAGATGGAGTCGGCGGCATAGTGGCAGAGGAAGCCGGCCATATAGGAAATGGCCTGTTCCCGCTGCTGCTTGGAACTGATGGCGGCGATCTCGTTGAGACAGTTCCGGAAGAAACGGTTCACATGGTATTCATGCATATGGGAACCGACGTTCCGGTAGTCCCGGTGGCGCAGGATCGGGATATTATAAAAGAAGATATCCGGGCCCTGGAGCCCGATCTGGTAGAGCCAGCGGTATTTGGAGATCACATGCTTTAAATAATTGTTCGGCAGATCGTTATAGGCCTTTACGCCGAACAGGTAATGGGTCGTAAATCCTGGCAAATCGACCAGCTCCTTTATATTGGTTTCTGTACTGGTTTCCGGAAGGCGTCGGAAATCCTGCCTCCGGCATCATACCCTCAGTATATCATATCTTACGGTAAATTGGAATAAAACATAATGAGAAAAGTCGCAGCAGGAGGTTGGAATGATCCATTGGATCCATACGATGGTCTGGGGGCCGGGGATGCTGGTTTTATTCCTGGCTGTGGGGATCCTTTATACGATCCGGTTAAGAGGTTTTGTGTTCTGGGGTTTCCCCCGGTGGTGGAAAAATACGGCCGGGAGCCTGTGGAAAACTCCGGAAAAGACAGGGACCAATGAGGAAAACATGCAGGGCGGGGATGCGGCCGGGGGAATGTCGCCGTTCCAGTCGGCGTGTACGGCCCTGGCAGCTACCATCGGTACAGGGAACATAGCCGGGGTGGCCACGGCCCTTTTATCAGGAGGGCCGGGGGCCATATTCTGGATGTGGGTATCTGCCTTTCTGGGCATGGCCACGGCCTATGGTGAAACGGTGCTGGGGATCCGTTACCGGAAGAGGGACCGGAGCGGAGGCTGGGTGGCCGGCCCCATGCTCTATATGGAACGGGGCCTTGGCTGCCGGTGGGCCGGGCTTCTTTACGCCGGGCTCTGCGCGGCGGCCTCCTTTGGTATGGGCAGCATGGTCCAGGCCAATGCCATTTCTGAGACCCTTGAGTTCTCTTTTTCCATGCCGCCGGTCCTCATTGGGGGCCTTCTGGTGCTTTTAAGCGGAAGGATCATGGCCGGGGGAGCCGTGGCCATAGCGGGAGCCGCGGAAAAGATGGTCCCGGTGTCGGCAGGGATCTATATGGCGGCTTCGGCGGCGGTGCTGTTTTTGTTCCGGGAAAATATTCCCTCTGCCTTTGGGATGATCTTCCAGGATGCGTTTTCGTTCCGGAGCACCGTCGGAGGCGCGGTGGGGCTCCTGGCCAGCAAAAGCGTCCAGTACGGGATCGCCCGGGGCGTTTTTTCCAACGAGGCGGGACTGGGAAGCCTGGCGGTCCTCAACGGGGCAGCAGAAGGCGATCCAGGCGTCCAGGGCCAGTGGGCGATCTTTGAGGTGTTCTTTGACACGGTCGTGAGCTGCACCCTTACGGCGGTGGTGATCCTCTGTGCCATGGGCGGAGAGCTTCCGGCCTTTTCCGGAAACGGGGCAGAGCTGACAGGGATCTGCTTTTCCAGGGGCCTGGGGAACCTGGGCGGATATACAGTGTCCATGTGCGTGGCCCTGTTTGCCTTTGCCACCATCATCGCCTGGTATTATATGGGGCGGCAGGCGGCCTCGTACCTGGGGGAGGCGGTCGGAAAAGATCTGGTCCGGATCTATACGGCCGGATATCTGGCCGCCGTATTCCTTGGAAGCCTTGGCCCCATGGAGCTGGTCTGGGAGGTTTCGGACGTGCTCAACGGATGTATGGCAGTGCCGAACCTGGCGGCGCTGGTGCTGTTATCCGGGAAGGTGGGCTCTCCGGGGCGGGCCGGGAAGGAGCTCTGACTGCCGTCTGGCGGTATGGAAGGGATCCGGCAGGAGAAGAGGGCTCCGGCGGGCCGGAGCAGAAAGAAAAAGACATGAAAAAAGCACCCCGCCAGGTGCTTTTTTCAACAAAATGATTATTTGAAAAAGGGAGGAGAGCTGATATTTTCTATCAGCCCGAGTATTATGAAAAAAATCTTATAAGCAGCATCGCATCGGATGTTTATCTGTTTATGGTTATATGATATCCTGTAAAGATGAAGAAATCATGTGTATTGTGTAAAAGAATTTTGAAAAGAATTTGAACATTTTATGAACGGTAGTGGATAATTAAAACTTCATTCAAAAAAACGTAAGAGAAAAGTCCCGGGGATGAAAGGTTTTTCTGGTAAAATAGGGCTGTAAAGAGGAGAGACTGCATTTCTGTTTTGTCAGAAAAGGAGGAAGCTGTTATGAAAAAAAGAGTTGCTCTGATCGCGGCGGGCTGTATTGCGGCGGGAAGCGTTCTGCTTTCGGGCTGCGCCACGGAGGTGAAGGCCACGGTTCCGGATGTGATCCAGGTGCAGAACCTGGAGGAGGATAGGAAGATCTCCTTAAGCACGTCGGAAACGGTAAAGGTAGCGCCGGACATGGCCCGGATCGTCTATGGGATCGCCACGGAGGATGCGGACGCAGAAAAATGCCAGCAGGCCAATGCGGAAAAGCTCAACGGGCTTCTGGAATATTTAAAGGGCCAGGGAGTGGCAGAAACGTCCATTGCCACCTCGGACTTTTCCCTGAACCCCATGTATGACTGGAGCGGGAATACGAGAAAGCTGGTGGGCTATGAGATGCGGACCCAGGTGGAGGTATCGGATGTGGCCCTGGACCAGGTTGGGAGCCTGCTGAGCCAGGGAGTGGCGGCCGGAGCCAATGAGATCCAGTCCATTTCCTACTATTCCAGCACCTATGACGAGGCCTACGCCGACGCTCTGGCACGGGCAGTGGAGCTGGCAAAGACCCGGGCATCTGTCCTGGCAGAGGCCAGCGGCCAGGAGCTGGGATACGTTATAAACATTGAGGAATATGGAGACCGCCAGGAGGGCCGGTATGTGACCTCCAATATGTCCATGAAGAGCGCGCCGGGGGCCGGAGCCGCAGAAGAGGCGGTCATGGATATGGGCGTCATGCCGGGCGAGATGGAGGTGACAGCCAGCATCCGCATCGAGTTTGCCCTGCTTCCAAAGCAATAAAGGTATGGACATCCGGCAGTGTGTCCTGTATAATATCAGATAGAAATGGGGGATGTCTTCATGGCATCCCCGGTTTTATTACAGGAAAAGGAGATTGTCAATGAAAAATCCAGTAGTTACCATCGAAATGATGAACGGAGACATCATAAAGGCAGAGCTTTACCCGGAGGTGGCTCCCAATACAGTCAACAACTTTTTAAGCCTGGTGAACAAGGGCTTTTATAACGGCCTGATCTTCCACCGGGTCATCAAGGGCTTTATGATCCAGGGCGGCTGCCCCGACGGCAACGGCATGGGCGGCCCGGGCTACTGCATCAAGGGCGAGTTTTCCCACAACGGCTTCCAGAACGATCTGGCCCATACGCCGGGCGTTTTATCCATGGCCAGGGCTATGAACCCCAACTCTGCCGGTTCCCAGTTCTTCATCATGCATGAAGCGGCTCCGTACTTAAACGGAGAGTACGCGGCTTTTGGACAGGTGATCGAGGGAATGGACGTGGTCAATACGATCGCCGAGGTCCGCACCGATTACAGCGACCGTCCCATGAAGGAGCAGAAGATCAAATCCATTACGGCTGAGACCTTTGGGGAAACGTATCCGGAACCGGAAAAATGCTGATCCGGGAGTAATATTTATGAGGGAGATCCGATATGCAGCAGTGAACGGGAAAGAGATCCCGGTTCTGATCTCCGATGAAAACGAGGCTCTTCTGGCCGCCAGGGCGGCTGGAGGAGCCATTGTTGGATTATGGAGCGGCGAGGGACGGGGAACGGCGGCTCCCTATGCGGTGGAAGCGCTTTCGGACGTGACGGAGGAATTTCTGGAGCGGGCTGCAAGACGCCATCTGGGACTTCCCTGGAGGATCTGCGAGACCAGGCGGCTCCTGGTGCGGGAGATGACCGGCGATGATTTTGACGAGGTGTGGACCAACCAGGTGGGCCGCGGCTTCGGCTCTGTGGAGGAGCTGGAGGCGTATACGAAGCACCAGTATACATTTTATGAGTTCGGCTTCTGGGCCCTGGTGGAAAAGAAGACCGGGGATCTGATCGGCGTGGCGGGGCTTAAGGTGCCGGAGGAGGACGGGAAGGAAGAACAGGAACTGGTGAAGCTGGAGCTTTTCAGCGGCCGGGAGAACGCCGGGGACGGAGAGGTGGTCCTGGAGCTGGGCTACCATATTTTCCCCGCATACCGCCGCCGGGGCTATGGACTGGAAAGCTGTGCCGGGATCCTGGAATATGGCCGCCGGGAGCTGGAGGCGGACCGGTTCCTGGTGCGGATCCGGAAGGAAAACGTCCCCTCCCTGGTCCTGGCAGAAAAGCTGGGCTTCCGGGAAAAATAAGCCGTTGGGCCAGATATAAATTTTATATGGAAAGCTCTTGTCAAATAAGGGCTTTATCCGGTATACTGATTATTGTATACAAGAAACAGAAAAAATACAAGCGGGTGATGGAAATGCTGGATCGTTTGGAATTAAAGGCCTATGGAAAGATCAATCTGGGTCTGGATGTGGTGAGAAAACGGGAGGACGGCTATCATGAGGTGCGGATGATCATGCAGACCGTACACCTCCATGACCGGATCGTGATGGAGAAGACAAAGGAACCGGGGATCCGCACGGAAACGAACCTTCCCTATGTGCCGGACGGAGAGGGAAACCTGGCCTGGAGGGCCGCAAAGCTTTTAATGGATGAATTCGGCCTGTCAGAGGGCGTGGATATAAAGATCCGGAAATGCATTCCCGTGGCCGCCGGTATGGCGGGAGGGAGCACCGACGCGGCGGCGGTCCTGGTGGGCATGAACCGGCTGTTCGGCCTGGGCCTTGGAAAAAAAGAGCTGATGCGGCGGGGAGTGAAGCTGGGAGCGGACATCCCCTACTGTATCCTCAGAGGGACCGCCCTGTCGGAGGGGATCGGGGAGATCCTTACGGAGCTTCCCCCGGCTCCCCAGTGCCATGTGGTGCTGGCAAAGCCCCAGATCTCAGTGTCCACAAAGGCGGTGTATGAAAAGCTGCGGGTGGATGCCCTGGGACCGGAGGCCCACCCGGATATTGACGGCATGGCGGCGGCCATCCGGGCAGGCAGCCTGGACGGCGTTACAGCCCGTCTGGGAAATGTGCTGGAAACAGTCACGATCCCGGATCATCCGGAGATCGGCGCCATTAAGCGGATCATGCTGGAGCACGGGGCGGAGGGGGCGCTCATGAGCGGCAGCGGCCCCACGGTATTTGGGATCTTTAAGGACAGGGAAGAGGCAGACGCGGTCTGCGGGATTCTCAGAGAGACAGACAACGGACGGTTGACCCGACAGGTCTATTTGACCAGATTTTTTAACAAAAAACCAGCCAGATAGAAGGAGAAGGCCAATGACAAGCAACTTTGATGTGAAGATGGATGAATATCTGCCCCTGCGGGATGTGGTGTTCAAGACGCTGCGCCAGGCGATCCTAAAGGGAGAGCTGGAGCCGGGAGAGCGGCTCATGGAGATCCAGCTGGCGGAGCGCTTAGGCGTCAGCAGGACTCCGATCCGGGAGGCGATCCGGAAGCTGGAGCTGGAGGGCCTGGTCCTTATGATCCCCCGGAAGGGAGCCGAGGTGGCCAGGATCTCTGAAAACAATCTGCGGGACGTGCTGGAGGTGCGCCGGACCCTGGAGGAGCTGGCGGTGGATCTGGCCTGCCAGAGGATGACGGAGGACGAGCTGGAGGAGCTGAAAAAAACACAGGAATTGTTTGCCCAGGCCATCCGGGAGGGAGACGCCATGCGGATCGCCCAGACCGATGAAAGGTATCATGAGATCATTTACGGCAGTACAAAAAATGAAAAGCTGGTGCAGATCCTAAACAACCTGCGGGAGCAGATGTACCGCTACCGCCTGGAATATATTAAGGATGAGGACAAGCGGCATATTCTCCTGGTGGAGCATGACCAGATCCTAAAGGCCCTGAGCCTGCGCCATGTCCACGAGGCGAAGATCGCGATCCGGGAGCATATTGATAATCAGGAGATCACCATCCTGAAGAACCTGAAGGAGCAGGAAAATGACGTTCAAAGAAAAGTATCTGGCCGGAGAAATCCGGTTTGAGGAGATCGACGATTACATTGAGATATGGAACAACAGCGACGACGAGCGGACGCTGGCACAGTTTCTGGGGCTTAGCGCAGACGAGGAAGACGTCTGGATCGATGACAGCGACGAGGCCTTAAAGGCCATGCTGGACCAGGAGCGCTGCCAGTCTTAGTCCGCAGGCAAAGGAAAAGAAAGGGGTATGGGAAAATGAAGACAGTAACACTGGGAAGAACAGGGATCACAGTCAGCAAGAACGGGTTCGGTGCGCTGCCGATCCAGAGGATCACAAGGGATGAGGCTGCAAAGCTCTTAAGGAAGGCATATGACGGCGGCATCACGCTGTTTGATACAGCCAGGGCTTACTCTGACAGTGAGGAGAAGATCGGCTATGCCATGAGCGATATCCGGAACCATATCTACATCACCACCAAGACCGCAGCCCAGAACGCAGAGGAATTCTGGAAGGACCTGGAGACCAGCCTGACGCTCCTTAAAACGGATCATGTGGACGTGTACCAGTTCCATAACCCGTCCTTCTGCCCGAAGCCGGGGGATGAAAGCGGCCTTTATGAGGCGGCCTTAAAGGCCAGGGAGCAGGGAAAGATCCGCTTCATCGGCATCACTAACCACCGGCTGGCTGTGGCTCATGAGGCCATTGACAGCGGCCTTTATGATACCCTCCAGTTCCCGTTCTGCTATCTGTGCAGCGAAAAGGATGTGGAGCTGGTGGAGGACTGTAAGAAGAACAACATCGGCTTCATCGCCATGAAGGCCCTGTCCGGCGGACTGATCACCAACTCTGCCGCCGCCTACGCCTTTGAGGACCAGTACGACAATGTGCTTCCCATCTGGGGCGTCCAGAGAGAGAATGAGCTGGATGAATTTTTAAGCTATATGGAGCATCCGCCGATGATGAACGACGAGATCCGGGCTCTCATCGAGGCGGACAGAAAACAGCTGTACGGAAGCTTCTGCCGGGGCTGCGGCTACTGTATGCCGTGTCCGGTGGGGATCGAGATCAATAACTGTGCCCGGATGTCCCTGCTGCTGCGCCGTTCTCCGTCCGAAGGCCATCTGTCCCCCGAGGGCCAGGCAAAGATGATGAAGATCAAGGACTGCCTCCACTGTAACCAGTGCATGAGCAAATGTCCCTATGGCCTCAATACGCCGGAGCTTTTACAGAGGAACCTGAAGGACTATGAGGAGGTCCTGGCCGGGAAGGTCATGACTCCCACCAACTTCTAAACAGGCAGAGAGCCGGGAAAAACGCTGGGAACAGCCTTTTCCGGCTCCTGGTCATATAGAAAGAGGGCCGCTGCCAGTCTGCAGCGGCCCTCTGGGCTTTCCGCCCTTCATCATCCTTCAATGGCGATGTAATTGGGTGTTTCCACCTTCTTCTGCTCCTCCTCTTTGGGAACAGACAGGGAAAGGATCCCGTTTTCAAATCTGGCTGTGATATCCTCCTGCTTTACGTTCTCACCCACGTAGAAGCTCCGGCTCATGGCTCCGGCGTACCGTTCACGGCGGATGTAGCGGCCTTCCTTATCCTTTTCGTCCTTATCCAGGCCCTTGGAGGCGCTTATGGTCAGACAGCCGTCCTTCAACTCAGCATGGATCTCATCCTTCTTAAAGCCCGGAAGATCAATGTCGATCACATACCGGCCATCCGCTTCTTTAATATCGGTCTTCATGACTCTGGAGGCGTTCTTTCCGTACAGCGGATTGCGTTTTCCAAAGAATTCATCGTTAAAGGAATCCATCATTTCATCAAATAAGTTTTCACCAAAGATACTGGGCATCAGCATAAATCATTCCTCCATTCTATATGTCAATTTACTGCTGGTCACAAATAAGTTTCTGGAACCGGAGGCGGCAGGAACCAGGCCGGACGTTTGAAGTCCTTTTTCTGTTTTGCCCTCCTCTTTTGTTCTATCTGTAATATAGCACACATTATTAGCACTGTCAAGAGGCGAGTGCTAATTATTTTGTGAAAAAAGTATGAAGTCAGCTGACCATGACGGCCCGTGATCCTTCCGGCATTTGACATCCCGCTTCCGGGACCGTATAATATTTCCATAAGAAAAGAGGAGGACCGATTATGCCAGATATAAGAGAGATCACAGATCTGTCGGCTCCGGAGCTGGACATTTATGCCAGGCTCTCTGAGGGCCAGCTGCTTCACTATTACGAACCGGATACGGGCCTTTTTATTGCTGAAAGCCCCAAGGTCATCAGCCGGGCCCTGGATGCCGGATATGAGCCGGTGTCCCTTTTAATGGAGCCGGAGCATGTGGAGGGAGAAGCCAGAGAGGTGGTCTCCCGGTGCGGCGGTATCCCCGTCTATACGGCAGAGGCCCGGATCCTTACGGAGCTTACGGGCTTTCAGCTGACCAGGGGCGTCCTCTGCGCCATGCGGCGGCGGAGACTGCCGGATGCGGCTTCCCTCTGCGCCGGGGCCAGACGGGTGGCGGTCCTGGAAAACGTTATGAATCCCACCAATGTGGGGGCCATTTTCCGGTCTGCGGCCGCCTTGGGCATGGACGCGGTGCTCCTGACGCCGGGATGCAGCGATCCCCTGTACCGGCGGGCCGCACGGGTCAGCATGGGCACAGTGTTCCAGGTGCCCTGGACCTTTTTTGACCAGCAGCAGTGTCCGTGGCCGGAGAGGGGGATGGAGGTCTTAAGGGAGCTGGGGTTTAAGACGGCTGCCATGGCCTTAAAAAAGGATTCGGTGAGCATCGGCGCTCCGGCCCTCCTGGCAGAGGAGCGGCTGGCGGTGGTGCTGGGGACCGAGGGAGACGGTCTGGCGGCGGAGACCATTGCAGACTGCGACTATACGGTGATGATCCCCATGGCCCACGGGGTGGATTCTCTCAATGTGGCGGCGGCGTCAGCCGTGGCCTTCTGGGAGCTGGGGAAAAGATAAGGAGGTGGGGCGATGACCGAAATGGAGCTGAGAGAGGAGATCCGTCGTTATGAGCCCTTCAATGAACAGGAACGGGAGGATAAGAAGGAGATCCTGCGGCAGATGGAACAGGCAGACCATATCCTGACCAGGGACAACCGGAACGCCCATATCACGGTCTCTGCATGGATCATGGACAAGGACCGGAAAAAGGTCCTGATGGCATACCACAATCTCTACCAGTCATGGGCATGGCTTGGGGGCCATGCAGACGGGGACGCCGATCTGAAGGCGGTGGCGCTGAAGGAGATCCGGGAGGAAAGCGGGCTGGAATCCGTCCGGTTCGTGACAGAGGATATTTTCTCTCTGGAGATCCTTACGGTTGACGGCCACGAAAAACGGGGAAGCTATGTGCCGTCGCATCTGCATCTGAATGTGACCTATCTGCTGGAGGCGGACCCAGAGCTTCCGCTGCGGATCAAGGAGGACGAGAACAGTGAGATCGGATGGATCGGTGTGGAGGAAATCGAAAGAAGATCCACGGAAAAATGGTTTGTGGAACGGATCTACTCCAAATTATGCAAGAAGGCCCAGAGCCTGAGGAATGGAAAGCTGGCGATTCTGGAATGAACGATTAAGAGGGAACGCCTGGAAAAATTTCAGCTTTGTGACAAGATCACGGAAAATTTCCAGAAAAACGGTTATGATAAGAACATAAAGAAAAACATCAACCCAGGGAGGGCGGATATATGAGATTAAAGGATAAGGTTGCTATCATAACCGGCGGAAGCCGCGGGATCGGCTTTGCCACAGCAGAAAGATTTTTACAGGAGGGCGCCAAGGTCATTATCACAGCCAGCTCCGAGGAGAATGCGAAGAAAAGCGCAGCCCGCTTAAAGGAGCTGTATCCGGATTCCGTGGTGGACGGGATCAGTCCCAACCTTTCCAGCCTGGAATCGGTACGGAAGGAATTTAAGAAGGTAACAGAAAAATACGGCTGCGTGGATATCCTAGTGAACAATGCAGGAGTCTCCGAAAGCACGCCCTTTACGGAATACACGGAAGAGACATACGACCGTGTCATGGATCTGAACGTGAAGGGGATCTTCACAGCCACCCGGGCGGCCAGCGAATGTATGATCGCCAAGGGAAGCGGAGTGATCCTTTCCACCTCGTCTATGGTCAGTATTTCCGGCCAGGCCAGCGGTCTGGCATACCCCACCTCTAAGTTTGCCGTCAACGGACTTACAGTATCCCTGGCCCGGGAGCTGGGCCCCAGGGGGATCCGCGTCAACGCGGTGGCCCCGGGGATCACGGAGACGGATATGATGAAGGCGGTGCCAAAAGAGGTGATGGATCCGCTGGTGCGGCAGATCCCCCTGCGCCGTCTGGGCAAGCCCGAGGACATTGCCAACGCCTTCGTGTTTCTGGCCTCAGAGGAAGCGTCCTACATCACAGGCGTGGTCTTAAGCGTGGACGGAATGGCAAGATCATAAGCAAAATGAAAAAGGCCGGTCCCGGTCCGGAAACCCTGATCTATGGTTTCCAGAGCCGGAACCGGCTTCTTTTATGTATGTTTATGAAGCGGCGGCCGGAGCCGTCTTTTCGGAATTATGCCTGGAGGCGAAGTAGGCCCGCAGGGAGTTTACGACGATGATCAGGCCTAAGAGCATTAAAAGAACGGCGATGACCAGCTGGAGTCCCTCCACCATGAAGGTGGCGGAGCCGGAGGCAAAGGCAGTTACCAGCGCTTTGGTCCTCTGTACCAGGGCAGTGGTGGTGACGCAGAGCATGATGGCCAGCGGCGGGAACAGCATCTTGTTGCTGCGGCCAGTGACCTTCATGAATACGCACAGGGTCACCAGGACCAGGGCAGATAATAACTGGTTGGCAGATCCGAACAGCGGCCAGATGTTGGAATATCCGATCCGGGTCAGGACAAAGCCGAAGAACAGGGTCAGCAGGGTGGAAACGTATTTGTTGCAGATGAACTTTCTCCAGCCTTCGGCGTGCTCCATGTCATCCACAGAGAACAGCTCCTGTAAGCTCATACGGCCGATCCTGGCAACGGCGTCCAGGCTTGTGAGGGCCAGGGCGGAAACACACATGGTCATGAAGCACTGGGCAATGTACATGGGAACGCCGAACATCTGGAAGAAGCCTGCCACGCCGCTTGAGAAGATCTGGAACGGAGTTCCAGCAGCGGGAGTTCCGTCGGCTCCGGCGGCAGCGCCTGCCACACAGAGGGCCAGTACGGCTAAAAGGCTTTCCAGGACCATGGCTCCGTAGCCTACCTTTAACATATCCTTTTCGTTGGCCACGGTCTTTGAGGACGTACCGGAGGACACCAGGCTGTGGAAGCCGGAAACAGCTCCGCAGGCAACGGTGACGAACAGGATCGGGAACATGTCTCCCAGCTTTTCATTATGGAAGCCGGTGTACATGGGCAGGTTCATGGTCGGGTGGGCCACAAAAAGTCCCAGCACAGCTCCGGCGATCATGCCGATGAACATATAGGTGGTCATGATGTCACGGGGCTGCTTTAAAAGCCACATGGGAAGGACTGCTGCAAAAAAGATATAAATAAAGGTAATGTAGGTCCAGGCCTCTTTTCCGGCGGTGATGGGGGCCATCATTCCAAGGGCCAGGGCAGCCACGGTGCAGGCAAGGCCCAGGACTGTCTCCTTCCAGCCGGTAAAATGGAGGCGTGTCTGCAATACGCCGAACAGCATGGCGAAGGCGATAAATAATAAGGAAATGGTCCCGGCTGCGCCGTTGGTCTCTGCCGCTGCGGACAGGCTGGTCACGCCGTCCACGGTCTGGTAGGCGTTGAAGGTCCCGGCCACCATGTCGGCAAAGGCTGCGATCACCAGCCAGGTGAAGAGCCAGCAGAATACCAGAAACAGCTTACGGCCCAGTTTTCCGATATATTTTTCAATCAGAAGTCCCATGGACTTACCATCATTTTTTACGCTCACATAAAGAGCACCGAAGTCTGTGACGGCTCCAAAGAAGACGCCGCCGATGAGGATCCATAAAAGAACGGGGACCCATCCGAAAACGGCCGCCTGGATGGCTCCGGTCACAGGGCCGGCTCCGGCGATGGAGGAAAACTGATGGCTGAAAACGGTCCAGCCGTCTGTGGGGACGTAGTCCTGTCCGTCCGCGTGAACGACTGCCGGTGTTTTGGCTTTCGGGTCGATGCCCCATTTCTTTGCAAGAAAGCGGCCATACAGCACATAGGCGGAGGCCAGGCAGATCGCGGAGATGAGGACGATTACAAGTGTGTTCATAATTATTCTCTCCTTGTTAGTATTTATAAGTACATACTATAATCCTGTAAAGAGATAAAGTCAATAAATCTGGTGAAAAACATGAGGAAATCGTCGTTTTTATGGTAAAATGATGAAAAACAGTTGGAAATTTATATAAATTTAATAATGTTTATAAAAAAGATATAATGTATAAATATACTAGATATAACCAAAGGGAATAGTAATAACAAAAGAAAAAACCAGTCCGCAGAATCCATATAAATCATGGAATAATTTTTTGTTTTTTGGGCATAATATTCAAGTATATAAAATTTTAACAAATTCGTTTGGAATTTAACAAGAACTGTGCTATAATGCATTTCGTTGCACAAATACAAAAAAGAAAAGGAAGGTTACACAATGGAAAATTCTAAGAAAATGACCTGGTATACCTTAGCCTTTATGGCGTTTTCCACAGTTTGGGGATTCGGAAACGTTCTGAATGGCTTCGTATACTTTAACGGTATCCAGGTTATCTTCAGCTGGGTAATGATGTTTGCCCTTTACTTTGTTCCCTACGCGCTCATGGTTGGTGAGCTGGGCTCCGCTTTCAAGAACTCCGGCGGCGGCGTAAGCTCCTGGATCCACGAAACCATCAGCCCGAAATTTGCATATTATGCCGGCTGGACCTACTGGGCATGCCACGTTACCTATATCGCAAGTAAGGGCAGCGGCGGATTAAAGGCTTTAAGCTGGATGGTATTCCAGAACGGAACGACTTATGATTCATTCCCGACCATTGCTGTACAGTTGACGACTCTGGCAGTTCTCCTGTTCTTCAGCTGGGTAGCAAGCCGCGGCTTAAACCCGCTTAAGAAGCTGGCGACCGTTGCCGGAACCAGTATGTTCGTAATGTCCATCCTGTACATCCTTATGATGTTTGCCGCTCCGGTGATCAATCCCAACGCAGAGTATGTGACTATGGAGTTCACCAAAGAGGCGCTGATCCCGAAGTTCAACATGGGTTACTTCACCTCCCTGTCCATTCTGGTATTTGCAGTGGGCGGATGTGAGAAGATCTCCCCGTATGTAAATAAGGTAAAGGATCCGTCCAAGGGATTCCCGAAGGGTATGATCGCTCTGGCTGTTATGGTCATGGTATGTGCGATCCTGGGAACCATCGCCATGGGCAAGATGTTCGATCCGACCATCATCAATGAGAGCAAGGAAAGCTTCAACTCCTACGTTTCCAACGGTTCCTACTGGGCATTCCAGAAGTTAGGAGAGTACTACGGCGTAGGCAACGCTCTGCTGATCATTTACGCAGCCTGCAACGCCATCGGACAGTTCTCCACTCTTGTTTTAAGTATCGATGCTCCGCTTCGTATGCTTCTTGACAACGAGGATGCAAGACAGTTCGTTCCCACCAAGCTGTTAAAGAAGAACGACAAGGGCGCATACGTAAATGGTATCTGGATGGTTGTGGCTCTTTCCGGAAGTATCATCCTGATCCAGTCCTTCGTACCGGGTGCAGCTGCTGTATTAACACAGTTAAATAAGCTGAATTCTGTAACCATGCCGCTCCGTTACCTGTGGGTATTTGCCGCTTACATTGCCTTAAGAAAGGCTGCCGGCAAGTTCCATCCGGAGTACCGCTTCGTGAAGAACCAGGGCATCGCTCTGACCGCAGGCGTATGGTGCTTCTTCGTAACGGCTGCATGCTGTATCTTTGGTATGTATGTGGCAGGCGATATGGCCTCCACAGCCTTAAACGTAATCACTCCCTTCGTTCTTACTGCTCTGGGACTGATCCTTCCGGAGATCAAGAAGAGAGAAAAAACAAACGCTTAACTGGAAATAAAATAACTTGTATTGTGCGTATCCGGCAGCTGGCCCATCCTGGACTGGCTGCCGGTTTTTCCTATATATTTTTGGGGATAGATATGATAAAATAGGGTCCATGGAAACAGCTGCGGCAGTCAGAAAAAGGAGGGGAGCCTGTGGATATACAGAAGGATGACCGGAAGGCGTGTGGAAAAGAGCAGACCGGGGACAGAGACTGGAAGGTGACCTTTGAAGGGGGCTTTTACGGCCAGAGGGGCCGCCGGGGGATCGAGATCCCGGTGGGAAAGACGTTTTCCTGGGGGAAGGAGATCTGGCATGTTCCGGCGGTGTACCAGTGCGGAAAGGGGCTGGTGGCAGATATCTTTGCGGAGATCGACCCGGAACGGGTGAAGGCCTTTTTAGAACGGTACCGGGATCTGGAGGAGGACAGGCTGACGGAGGAGGAGCAGGAGCGGATCCAGCAGGAAAGTCCTCTGGAAACGGGCTTCCAGCCGGAGATCGTACTGAACGGAAGGAAGCTTCGGGGAGTGGAGGGAAACGGGCTCTGCTGGCTCCCGGAATCCTGCCGGGAAATGGATGCCGGGGCTCTGAACGATGGGCCGGCAGAAGAATATCCGGAACTGGATAATGACGGGGATCCAGTGGAGGATCCGGCAGCGGAGGAGTACCCGGCGGCAGACCCGTATGAAGAGGAGCGGAGGCTCCTGGAGCATTACGGACTGGATCTGGCGAAGGCCTGGTCCATGAACCGCTGGAGCTTTTCTTGGGCTACAAAGCGGCCGCCAAAGCTCCGGTCCCTGAGCCTTACCATGAAGCGGGACCGGGTCTGTGTTCCGGGCATCCGCTTTACAGTCCGGGGGCCGGGAGACCAGATCTCCTTTATCCATCCCTCCACAGGAGAGCGTCATGTGCTGACGGTCCTGGAATACCAGGAGGAGGAGATGGACCGGAAGGCCTTTGAAGCGCCGGAGGATATGGAACAGGAAGAGAGACGGAGGCTTCTCCGGCGTATGGGGGAGTGGGAGTATCCCACCCACCTGACGGCCATGACCTACGCCGTAAGCCCAGAGATTTCCAGGAGAGAGCTGCAGATCCGGGACTGCGGCGGCGACCGTCCCCGGAGGATCCTGCCCAGGGAGCCGGAGGACCGGTTCCTTCCGGAGGCGAAGAATGATGTGTGTGTCATGGCAGGAGCCAGCGCCATCGGGATCATCGGCGGAGCCGACGGGCCCACGGCTATTTTCATGGCGGGGAAGGGAGAGCCGCGTTGCACCTTTTCCTCCCTGTATTTTGAACCGGGAAAGCCGGTGGAATGGCGGATGCGGTTTTATGAGCAGCGGGTGGAGGATCTGGAAGTGAAGCTTTTATAAAAGAAGGGCGGGGAACAGTCAGTGCTGTTTCCCGCTCTTTCTGCTGTCAAAGTATGGAAAGCTGTCGATGGCGTCTAAGATATCCTTAAAATCATCCCTGGGAGCCAGGCGGATGTAGGCCTTTAAGATCTCCTGCTCCCGGGACCGGAAGGGGCCGTAAAAGATATCGTACAGGTTGTGGCCCCGCAGGTGGATGCGGATCTCCTCCATATGGTCCTTCATATCCTCCGGGGAAGTGAAGTCCCGGCCCAGGGCCTTTATGAGCTTCTGGCCGCTGGTGAGCCGGTGGAGATATTCACGCCATTTTTTGTACAGGGTCTCGTAAAAGGCTTCCTCGCTTTCCACAATGCCCAGCTGTGCCATGATCTCCGGATTAAAGAAGTAGTTTTCAAAGGAATAATATTTCAGGATCAGCACGTTCCTTCTGGTGACTCTGGGGAGCCGGTCCACGTCCTCGGCATTCCGCGCGTCATAATACCGGCAGAGCTGCCCCGCCAGCTCCTCCGGATCCTTTCCATCCCCGTCCCGGATCATCAGGAACTGGTCCCAGATATAGACCTGGTTCATATATTTTAAATTGGCGTAGGTTTTGATGTTGGTACAGCTGTTGGTGGTGATGATGGAAATGCGGGAGAGCCGTCCCTCCTGGTCCCGGATCTCAGGGTAGTAGTTTTCCAGCAGCAGGGGAAGCCGGGACTTATCCTGCTTTCCTTCCACAATAAAAACGAAACTTACGTTCATCAGATCGCTGGCCCCGTAGCCCAGATCGTCCAGGATCCGGCCCAGATCGGTCTTTTCCCGGATCACGGAATACATGTCGTCGTCTAAGACCACCTGGCGGATCTGGCGGGCCGTGAAATTGAACAGAAGATCCGGCGAATGGGTCTGGAAGATCACCTGGTTTTTTAAGGAAAGGCGGTACAGGATCTCACAGCACATTTTCTGGAGCTGGGGATGGAGAAAGATCTCCGGGTCCTCCACCAGGATGATGCTGGGGATCCGGTCCGGCTCGGCCACATACGTTTCCAGGAGAGACAGCATGTAGATGCTCCGCATGCCTTTGCCCAGGTATTCCACCGGAGTCTCTGTCCCCCTTTTTTCATTGCAGGCCGTGACCGTAACGGAAAACATCTGGTCCGTGTCACAGTTTATGGAACAGCGGATCTCTTCATAGCCGCCGTTTTTCAGGAAGTTTTCACTGAGCTTTTTGGAAAAGCTGCTGAAATTCAGCTGATAGATCTTATATTCCAGGAGCCTGGCAGTCTCCACGGCAGAGAGCTCCGCGGGCTTTTTCTGGTCGATGAGGCCGATACAGCGGAAGCAGTGGCCGCAGGCCTTGGCAGGATCGAAGATACAGGAGCCGGAGCGGAGCTTTCTGAGCTGCCGGTCTTCCTGGAACATGAGGAGGTCGTTCTGGAGCTGTCTTAAGTCCCGGTCGGCAGTGATCCGGTAGATCCTGGGGAGGATCATGGGGATATAGGGGTTATTTTTCCGGGAAATATCCTCGTAACGGACCTTTCCGTCTTTATTTACGTGGAAGGTAAAGCAGAGCTCTCCCTGGGAGAAGGAGGGAAGCCGCTCGCCGAAGACCCGCCTCCACACCTCATACCGCCGGTACTGGCTGACGATGCCCATACGGTGGAACAGGGCCAGATCCTCGCTGCTGATGGAAAAGGAGGCGTCGATGCGGATGGCCTGCTCCCTTTCGTTAAAATCGGCCTCCTGGACCTGGTAGCAGCCGCAGACGGCACAGACGGCATCCAGGATCGAGGTCTTCCCTGTATTATTTTTTCCCACCAGGATCAGGGCCCGGTCAATGTCCCGGATCTCCATGTCCCGGATGGACTTGAAATTGTGGATGTGAAGATAAGTCAGCTGCATGCTCCGCCCTCCCTGTAAAAATTCTTCCTTTTGCCCCTAGTATAATCCAGCCGGAGGCCCATGGCAATAGAAAACGTCTGCGCCGTGGGGCAGTCTGCCAGATAATTTGGAAAAAATCAAAAAAAGGGTTGACATTTGCTTTAAAGTGGCATAGAATACAGACACAGAAATAAGAGAAACCGATGAGAAAGAGGAGTAAGCCTTCTTCTGATATCACAGAGAGCTGCAGGCGGTGGGATTGCAGTATGGAAGGGATCGCTGAATGGACTTTCGAGGGCGGCCTGAAATGAAAAGAGTAGGAGCTGCCGGGAACCAAACCCGTTATCAATGAGGGATGCATGGTAGTGCATTGAAAGTGGACATTTATGTCAATTTGAGTGGTACCGCGATTATAAACGATTATAACCGTCTCAAGCGAAAGGGCTTGAGGCGGTTTTTGTGTTATAGGAACATGGGTTCCATGACATAAAAACGTTCCGCGAGGATCGTCATGGGGCGGAAGAGGATTCTGCCGCAGACGCGTACCGCCGCTGGTTTCCCGTTTCTGAAATGCGAAAAAAATTTAAGAGCATGGAGGAGAAAGACTATGAAGAAAAAAATGATGAGCGCAGTGATGGCAGCAGCAGTGACAGCGGCACTTTTAGGAGGCTGCGGAGGGAAGGAAACGTCAGGCAGCCCAGAGGCCAGTGGGACGAAGGAAGAGGAAACAACGGCCCAGGGCTCAAAGGAGACAAAAGAGGAGAAGATCGGCGGGGCCGGAGAAAATACAGAGGCTGGAAACGCAGACGGCGGGGAATATACCGTGGCCGTTGTAAAGCAGATGGACCATGCGTCCCTGGACGAGATCGCCGCCGCCGTCTGTGAGGAGCTGGATGCCCTGGCAGAAAAGAACGGGGTCTCCATCCAGTATGAGGTATATTCCGGCCAGGGCGACCAGTCGGTGCTGACCCAGATCGGGACCCAGGTGATCTCCGAGCAGGTGGATGCGGTGATCCCCATTGCCACCCTGGCAGCCCAGGTCATGGCCACCTGTGCTGAGGATACGAAGACCCCGGTGGTCTATGCGGCCATCTCCGATCCGGAGGCAGCGGAAATGACGGACATTGATTATGTGACCGGAACCTCAGACGCCTTGAATACAAAGTTTATTCTGGATATGATGCTGGCCCAGGATCCGGAGGTGAAAAAGGTCGGACTCCTTTATTCCTTATCGGAGGATAACTCCAAAACGCCCATCGCTGAGGCAAAGGCGTATCTGGAGGAAAAGGGGATCGGATACACAGAGAAAACGGCCAACACCAACGACGAGGTGATCACAGCGGCCAGCGCCCTGATCGCAGAGGACGTGGACGCCATCTTTACACCCACCGACAACGTGATCATGTCCGCAGAGCTGGCGATCTATGAGAGCCTGGCCGAGGCAGGGATCCCCCACTACACCGGGGCCGACTCCTTCGTAAGGAACGGCGCCTTTGCCACCTGCGGCGTCAACTACACAGACCTGGGCCATGAGACGGCGGACCTGGCTTATACGGCCATGACAGAGGGCATGGATTCCCTGGAGGACTTTTATCTGGCCGAGGGCGGGATCATCACTGTGAACACCGAAACAGCCCAGGTCCTGGGAGTCGATTATTCCGTATTTAAGGACATGGGAACTCTGGTGGAGGTAGGCACCACAGAGGATTAAAGAAAGCGGCTGCCGGGGGCCTGTACAGAATGGGCGCAGGCTCCCAGGCAGAAAATAAAGAGTATGGAAGGATGGGAAAGATATGCTTTATGTGGTTCAGACAGCCCTGGAGCTGGGATTTATGTATGCCCTGGTGGCCATGGCCCTGTTTTTAAGCTACCGGATCCTGGATATCGCAGATATGACCACAGACAGTGGATTCGTTTTGGGAGCAGCCGTATCGGTGACCTGCGCGGCGGCCGGCCATCCGGTGCTGGCGGTTTTTGCAGCCATGGCGGCGGGAGCCTGCGCCGGTTATGTGACAGCGTTTTTGCAGACCAGGATGGGCGTACCGTCGATCCTGGCCGGGATCATCACCAATACGGGGCTCTACACCGTGAATCTTATGGTCATGGGCTGGAGCTCCAATGTGAGCCTCTTAAAGCAGGATACCATGTTCACACTGTTCCGGGACCTGGGGATCGGAGGCGGATTTTATAAGCTGCTCCTGGCGGGCGGCATCACCATATTTGCCGGAGCCGCCCTGGTATGGTTTCTGGGTACCCGGCTGGGCTTAAGCATCCGCGCCACCGGAGACAACCGGGATATGGTGCGGGCGTCGTCGGTGAACCCGGTGTTTACCATTACTGTGGGACTCTGTATCTCCAACGCCTTAACGGCCCTTTCGGGAGCTGTGGTCGGCCAGTACCAGAAGTCGGCGGATATCAACAGCGGAGCCGGGATCGTGGTCATCGGCCTGGCCTGCCTCATCATCGGAGAGACTGTACTGGGGCGCCGTTCCATGGGAAGAAACGTGGCGGCAGCCGTGACCGGCAGTATTCTGTACCGCTTCCTTTATGCCATGATCCTTAAGACCTCCATCGTTCCCATCGAGTGCCTGAAGCTGGTGACAGCGGTGGTGGTGGCCCTGGCCATTGCCTCCCCATCCTTAAGAGAGTGGGCGGGACTTCAGAAAAAGAAAGCGGAAGCGAAGAAAAGGAGGGGACAGTCATGCTAAAGCTGGACCATATCAGAAAGACCTTTAATCCGGGGACGGTCAACGAAAAGGCGGCCATCCGGGATCTGTCCCTCCATCTGGAGCCGGGAGATTTTGCCACGGTCATCGGCTCCAACGGCGCGGGCAAGTCCACCATGTTCGCAGCCATTGCCGGAAGCTTTATTACGGATTCCGGTTCCATTACCTTAAACGGAAAGGACATTACCTTTGCGCCCGAGTACCAGAGGAGCCGCGTCATCGGCCGTCTCTTCCAGGACCCCTTAAAGGGAACGGCTCCCCATATGACCATTGAGGAAAACCTGTCCCTGGCGTATCTGCGGGCGTCCAGAGGAAGCATTCCCTTCAGCCGGATCTCAAAAAAGGATAAAGAATTTTTCAGAGAGCAGCTTTCCATGCTGGACATGGGGCTGGAGGACCGGATGAAGCAGCCGGTGGGCCTTTTATCCGGCGGCCAGCGCCAGGCCCTGACCCTTCTTATGGCCACCATGGTGCCCCCGCTTTTACTGCTGTTGGATGAGCACACGGCAGCCCTGGATCCGGCCACGGCGGAAAAGGTGCTGGAGCTGACGAAAAAGATCGTGGCAAAAAACCATACCACCTGTCTGATGGTCACCCACAATATGCAGCAGGCCCTGACCATGGGAAACAGGACACTGATGATGGACGATGGCCGGATCGTGTTCGATGTGAAGGGAGAGGAGCGGTCCCGCATGACCGTGCCGGATCTTCTGGAGAAGTTCCGTATCGGAGCCGGGAAGGAGCTTGATAACGACCGGATCCTTTTGTCGGCGGAGGACTGATCCTGCCGGATTGCATTGGGATCCACAAAGGTCAGAAAAAAGGTTGACACCATATATGACACCACATATAATATAAGCAGGAGGTATAAGGAATGTCAAAATGGGATAAATTGATAACACGTATATGCAATTTATCGAAAGACCTCCGGTTTGATGAGCTGCGGAAGGTATTGGAAAGCTATGGATATGAAATGAATGCACCAAGAAGCGGAAGCAGCCATTATACCTTTAGGAAACAGGGCTGTACACCGATCACAATACCAAAGCATGAACCGATCAAGAAGGTATATGTGGAAATGGTAAGACAGATTGTGGAAAGTGAGGCGGAGAATGATGAAGACGCTGAATGATTATATGGCAATGTCCTATCGTATGGAAATTGTGGAAGATAAGGATGAAGGCGGATTTGTGGTTTCTTATCCGGATCTGCCTGGCTGTATTACTTGTGGAGAGACTGTGGAACGTGCGGTAGCAAATGCGTTGGATGCGAAAAAAGCGTGGCTGGAGGCAGCATTGGAAGAAGGGGTGGAGATCCATGAGCCGGACAGTCTGGAAGATTATTCCGGACAGTTTAAATTGAGGCTTCCAAAAAGCCTGCACCGGTCACTGGCAGAACATTCACAGAGAGAAGGTGTCAGTATGAACCAGTATTGCGTATATCTTCTTTCCAGAAATGATGCGGTATTTTCAAAATAACGACCAAATCCTTTTGCAGGCGGAGGACTGATCCTGCCGGAATGCATTGGGATCCACATGCGGGTCTGCATTGGAGTCCACAAAACCCTTGCAATCTCCAGGAATATAAGATAAAATATTGTATAGATCCAGATATGCATCTTCTTGTCCGCAGCAGGCGGGCAGGAAGCGCCGGGCATCTGCCCGATGGAGATCCAGACAGAAAAGCTCTTATGAAAGCAGGCGTTCAGCGCGCTTTCCTGGCCGGATCTCCGCGTGGATGAACGGTGTGGAAATATTACATAAAATGCAGAAAAGGGGTTGACAGGGAGTATGGAAAAGCGCAGCATTAAGCAAGCAAGCAAGCAAGCAAGCAAGCAGCTGACACTGGGAGCAGAGACCTGATCCCGGCGCTTTGTCATGGTCTCAGTCTGCCGGGAAAATTGTATACAGAATATAAACAGGCACGTTTATTGCGTATATTTATGTAATAAGCGTGTCTTTTTATATAGAAAAATATAGGTATGGAGGAAAGGAGAGAGTATGAAAAGGAAGGAATTAAAACGCGCGGCAGCGGGGCTTATGGCAGTGTCCTTATGTATGGGGCTTACGGCCTTCCCGGTATTTGCAGGCGGAACGGAGATCGGCCGTTCAGTCACAGTGGTGGAGGACGGCGGAAAAAGGACCGTCCTTGGGCTGGATGAAAAGGGAGAAGGCAGCGGCTGGAGCTATGGAGGAAACATGGTGCTGACCCTGGACGGCTTTACCGGGGAACAGATCCGCTTAAACGGAGGCTCTCCCGATGGAAAGGACCTGTTCATTGAGCTGGTGGGAGACAATACGATTACAGGCACAGACAGTCTGTCGGGGGTACACTCTGACTATAACAGCTTTTATGATGAAAACAGGATTATTTTTACGGGAAGCGGGGATCTGGAGATCACAAACACGACCTCATCCCTGGGAAGTCCGGGAAAATATATTTTTGGACAGGACGGTGTCGTTACCCTGAATCATGGAGGGTTCAATAGCCAGACGGCTCTGGTGGTACAGAGCAATGCGACTGTGAACATCAATGAAAATACATCGGGAAGCTCCCTGCCCTCCTTGACGCTTACCATCAACGGCGGAACGGTGAACCTGTATAATAAGCAGCAGATCGGTCTGTCTTATGGGCTGGATCAGAATAAGGAGTTCGGCAACATATGCAGGATCACCGAGGACGGGCTTTTGACCGTTAAGACCGGCTTTACCGGGGAGGCGCCGCTGCTCTGCGGCGTAGGGAATGATCCGCGTCCTGCGTTTTATAGTCATTTTCATGTGACTACTGTGGACGGAGGGGAGACGCGTATCGACGATAAGGTACCGGATTTGGGCGGTTTCCCCAGCTGCGCCCTGGTGGATGCGGATGGGACTAAGCTTTTGGAGGCTCATATTCGAGGAAATGGCAGTTACGTGTATGACGGAAAAGACGATTTCCAGGTTCCGGAGCCGAAGCCAGAGACACCGGGAGCCGGAGAGCAGGGAACAGGTTCTGAGACACCTGGCACCGGAGAGGGCGGAGCGGATCCGAGCGTACCGGGAACCGGAGGAGCAGAGCCGAAGCCGGAGCTACCGGGAGCTGGAGAGAATGATACTGTTGCGTCTGATTCCAACGGCCATAAGGTCACAGATTCCAATGCCCATTCCTCCTCTGGAAGCAGCGGCGGATATGGCCCGGGAAGGGGCTACGGTTACTATTCGGTAAGGAATGAGGCTGGTCCGGGCCAGCCGGTGGGGGATTCCCGCTGGAATGGCGGTCAGTGGAGGCAGGACGCCAACGGCTGGTGGTTTGCCGGGACCGACGGCAGCTATCCAAAGGCAGGCTGGGCACAGCTGGAGTGGAATGGACAGAAGCTCTGGTACCACTTTGACACCAATGGGTATATGAGCACAGGCTGGATCCAGGATGGTGGAAACTGGTACTACCTCCATGCAGCGGGCGATGGAAACCGCGGCTTTATGCACACAGGCTGGCAGGAGATCGGCGGTAAATGGTATTATTTCCATAAGGATACCGACGGGGCGGCCCTGCCGGTGGGAGCCATGCTGTCCAATACGGTGACGCCCGACGGCTATACGGTCGGAAGCGACGGGGCATGGATCTAAACAGATGAAAATATAGGAAACCGGCGCGGGGGCTGCGGCCTTTCGCGCCGGTTCCTGCTTACAGGTTTAGGTGGCGGAGCGGACGGGGCTGTGGTATACTTTTATCATGGAATAGATAAAAGGGAGGAATTGCCTATGACAGAACAGGAAATGAAAGCGCGTATGAAAAGAAGCAGGGAACTGATCTACTGGTCCAGGGAGGAATACCAGTCGGATCAGACCTTAAAAAAGCCCCAGCCGCCTCTGGTGAAGGCGCCCATGACGGAAAATACCATGGAGCTTCCGAAAAACTTCGGGGATCTGCCCATGGACAAGAGCTTTTTACGGATCCTCCACGACCGGAGGAGCAACCGGGTATTTACCGGCGGCTCCATGGATCTTCTGACCCTGTCCTTTCTTTTGTGGGCCCAGCAGGGGATCCGGGGCATCCGCGGGAACAATTATGCCACTCTGCGGACCGTGCCCAGCGCCGGTTCCAGGCATCCCTTTGAGTGCTATCCGCTGATCCTCAATGTGGAGGGCTTGGAGCCAGGGCTTTATCATTACCTTCCCATGGAGCACAGGCTGGAGTTTTTAAAGTCTGCGGACATAAAGGACGAGGCCTTTGCAGACCGGGTGGTCCAGTCGGTGAGCCGCCAGAAATGGGTCTTAAAGTCCAGTGTGATCTTTTATTACAGCATCGTGCCCTACCGCGGCGAATGGAGATACGCCTTTAATGCGCCCAGGGTCATGATGATCGACGCCGGCCATGTGACAGAAAACCTGTATCTGGCCTGCAGCGCCTTAGATCTGGGGACCTGTGCCATTGCGGCCATGGATTCTCCGGCGGCCTCAGAGATGTTCGGCCTGGACGGCAAGGAAGAATATATTTTCTACTGTGCGCCTGTTGGGACCGTGTCAGAGGAAAATGAGGCTGCGGAGCAGGCTTTTTATGCATTTTTAAAAGAAAAATAATGGAAAGCACGCAGATACGAAAGAAAAGATCCTGTAAAGGGTACACTCTGGTGGAGCTGATGGCCGTCATCGCCATTATGGCGGCGCTGGCGGCGGCCTCCGCCGGAATTTACTCCGGTTATGTGGAACAGGCCAGGGAGGCAGAGCTGTATGAAACGGCGGAGCAGATTAAAAATGCCCTGGCCATATGTGAGGCCCAGTATGGAGAAGCCGGAGGCTCGGACGCGTCGGTGTTCTGGAGCGAGGCATTTTTGGCGCCGCCCAATCATCGGGACAGCGTCCTGTATCCCTATGTGGGAACAATGACAGAGGACTGTACCGGCTATTCCCTGAAGATAAAACGGAATGGGGAAGGGCGGTATTTTATTGCAGGTTTTACGTATTCCACGGAAGAATATGAGATCACATGGAAGAAAAATGATGGGATTACTGTGAAAAAACGGGGGAAATCTTAAAAAATCATTAAAAAAATATAAAATTCTCCTTGCGAAATGAAATGAATACGGGTATAATGTGGAAGATTTAGGCAAAAATAAGATTGAGGAGAAGCGACATGGAGAATCAAAAGAAAACCACCAATTCACTTGCCAGAAGAATGGGAATTTCTCTCATCTGCGGTCTTGCGGCCGGTCTTCTGCTGATGATGTTAAGAGAGAACCTGAACAGCTCCGGCCAGGAGGCCGTCTGGAAGACCATCAACAGTATCCTGTTCCAGGATATCACAGCCGCAGGCACGGAAAAAGACCTGGGACTTTTTTATATCCTGGGCCAGCTGTTCATCCGCTCGCTGCAGCTTATGATCGTACCTATGGTATTTACATCCATTACCCTTGCCATTGGCCAGATCTCTGATACGAGAGCCCTTGGAAGGATTTCCTTTAAGACCATCGGCGGATTCCTGGTATGCTCGGCAATGGCCCTGGTCCTGGCATGCGGAGCCGGATATATGATTTACAGCGCCGGCCTTTTTAACATCCAGGTGGATGGTCTGGAGGGACAGGCCGGATCCACCGGTGCCAATCCGTTAAATGTGATCTTAAGCGTGGTGCCGTCCAACGTTGCGGCGACCTTTTCCAGCAATACCTCTGTACTGGCCATTGTATTTCTGGCCGTAACCCTGGGACTGTGCATGAATGCCCTGGGAGAGGAAAGGATCTCCGTATTAAAGAAGCTGATCACAGAGATCAACGATATTGTCGTGGTATTTTTAAACTATGTGGTTACGAAGTTCGGTCCCATTGCCATTTTTGTCCTGCTGTCCAGGACCTTTGCCATCTATGGCATCCACCATCTGAAGCCGGCCATGACGTATGTGGTGGCAACGACCATCCTTTTGCTGGCCTTCCTGTTTGTGGGCTATCCGCTGTTTGTGGCAGCCAGCACCAGGTTAAATCCGTTTAAGTTTGCCAGCAAGATCTTAAAGGTGGCAGTTTTCGGCTTTTCCACTTCCTCCAGTGCGGCTACCCTGCCTCTCAATGTGAAGACTACGGTGGAGGAGCTGGGCGTGGACGAAAAGATCGCCTCTTTCGTTCTCCCGCTGGGAATGACCATCAACATGAACGGTACGGCCATCATGCAGGTGGTTGCGACTCTGTTTGTCGCCGGCTGCGCCGGATATGACGTGACCTTTGGCCAGCTTGTGGTGGTGGCTTTGCTGGTGCTGATCGCATCGGTGGGGACCCCGGCTGCACCGGGAGCGGGAGCCATCATCCTGTTCACGATCCTGTCCGGCCTGGGCTATGTAAATGACAGCGCGCTTCTGGCGTACAGCCTGATCTTAGCCATCAACCGGCCCATCGAAATGCTCTTAACAGCTTTAAACGTGGTGGGAGATTCTGCCGCCAGCATCTATGTTGCGAAATCAGAAGGGATGCTGGATGAAACGAAATATAATGCATAGATAGAAAAAGAAGGGCGCCGCCTGGTCACTGGTATGGGATCGGGCGGCATCCTTTTTTAAATTTATTTGTTTCTTGATATAATTTCAGTTATACTAATAGATATAAGAAGTGATGCCGTAATATTGGCGATGCAATAAGATGTATTCCATCAGAGAAAATAGTGGAAAGGATGCATGATCATATGGAAGGAACTGGAATCAGGCAGCAGGTGGTTGATGAAATACGGAGCCTGGCCCAAAAATATGAAGTGAGAAAAGTGATTTTATTCGGTTCAAGGGCCCGGGGAGATTTCAGAGAAAAAAGTGATATAGATCTGGCAGTCGAGGGCGGCGATTTTATCCGGTTTTCCATTGATGTGAATGAAGATACATCAACGCTTTTGAAGTTTGATATAGTTGATCTGGATGAAAAGATCCAAGAGGAACTGATGGAATCGATTCAGAGAGAGGGAAGGGTGCTGTATGAAAAAATTTGATCATTTTAAATCAAATTTGAATGTGCTGGCGTTGGCGGATCAGGAGGACCTGACAAATGAGTTTATTATTGGCGGGATCATAGATAAATTTTTTATTCAGTTCGAGCTTGGCTGGAAGGTTCTGAAAGAGCCGCTGAGCTATGAGGGACAGAGCATTTCCGCCAGCGGCTCACCTAAAATGATATTAAAAACAGCATTTGCTATATATGATTTTATCGACGAAAATGTCTGGCTGGAAATGCTGAGAGCGAGAAATGACATGACGCATATTTATGACGCATTGGCGGCCAGACGTTTAGTTGACGCAGTTTTGCAGCAGTATATCCCGGAGTTTCAAAAAATGAAAGAGGGGATCGAATCCTTTTATAAGGATGAAATAGATAATATGTAGAAAACGGCTGTCTATGCAGATAAAATCGTCTGCTGCGATTTTACCTGGAATTTACAAATCTATTACTAGAATACGGTTGACGGAGGGCCCAAAATCCTGTATGTTGGAGAGGTGACGAGAAGAGAGAAGAAAAGAAGAGATAAGAGGAGAAAAGAATTGACGTATAAGGACATCCGGGAGAACAGAGAGGTTCTCGCATATTTGAAAAAAGGAAACGATAATCTTGGGACCATGGGCTTTACGGACCATTCCGGAGCCCACTGCGCCATGGTGGCGGAGCGGGCGGCCATGATCCTTGAAAAATTTGGATACAGCGAGCATGACCGGGAGGTGGCGAAGATCGCCGGCTTCATGCACGATATGGGAAACGCCATCAACCGGCACCGCCATGCAGAATACGGCGCGCTTCTGGCTGAGCAGATCTTATCCAGAACAGACCTGCCCCTGGAGGACCGGGTTACGGTGGTATCCGCCATTGGAAACCATGACGAATCCACCGGAGGGGCCGTGGACGCCATTTCGGCGGCCCTGATCATTGCGGATAAGACCGACGTAAGAAGAAACCGCGTAAGGAATAAGGACAAGGCCAGCTTTGATATCCATGACCGGGTCAATTATGCGGTCACTGAGGCAAGCCTTACGGTGTGCCCGGAGAAAAATCTGGTGACACTGGACCTGCAGATCGACGAAAATATCTGCTCCATGCTGGAGTATTTTGAGATCTTCTTAGAGAGGATGCTCATGTGCCGCAGAGCTTCGGAGATGCTGGGCGCCAAGTTTAAGATGACGGCCAATGGAAGCAAGATCGTTTAAGGCGGAAGGCCCGCCGGAAAACGACGGCTGAAAACAGGAGGAATATGGAGTTTTATTTTGCCCCTATGGAGGGGATCACCAGTTACACATACAGAAATCTGCATCATAGATTTTTCGGCGGGGTGGAAAAGTATTACACCCCGTTTTTGTCGCCCAGCGCGGAAAACGGCCTGAGCACAAGGGAGTTAAAGGACGTGCTGCCGGAAAATAACAGGGAGATCCGTCCGGTGCCCCAGCTTCTGGTCAATCATCCGGAGGGCTTCCTGAAGGGAGCCAGGCTTTTGCGGGACCTGGGGTACCGGGAGATCAATCTGAATCTGGGCTGTCCGTCGGGAACTGTGACGGCCAAGAAGAAGGGCTCGGGGCTTTTGATGTATCCGGAGGAGCTGGACGCGCTTTTAGACAGGATCTTTTCGGATCCCATGGTGACGGGCGGGGAGATCCTGGTGTCTGTAAAGACCAGGATCGGAAAAAATTCCCCGGAGGAATGGCCGCAGCTCATGGAGATCTATAACCAGTATCCCATTTATGAGCTGACCATCCACCCCAGGATCCAGAAGGACTTTTATAAGAACCACCCGGATATGGAGGTGTTTTCCAGCGCCCTGGAGGCCAGTAAAAATCCAGTGGTATATAACGGGGATATTTTTACCGCGGCAGATTACAGACGGTTCCGGGAGCAGTTTCCGGCGGTGGAACGGATCATGCTGGGCCGGGGGTTCATTATGGATCCGGAGCTGGGAGAGAAGCTTTTAAAAATAGAAGCGGAGGAAACCGGTATGGACAGAGTCTGTAAAGAGACGGAGGACGGCCCGGATCTGGTCCGCTTAAGGCAGTTCCATGACGCTCTTTTTGAGGCCTACGGGGAGCTGATGAGCGGGGACAGGAACGTGCTGTTCCGCATGAAGGAGCTGTGGGCCCATATGATCGTCCAGTTTCCCGACAGCCCGAAGCTGGAAAAGAGGATCAAGAAATCCACACGCCTTTCTGAATATACGGAGGCGGTGAATGAGCTTTTTAAGGAGGCAGGTCATGGACTATAAGGAACAGATGAAACGGGCCAATGAAAACAATGCGTTTATGATCCATAACGGCGTCCGGGCCGTGGAGCTTTCAGAGACGGCGGCGCGGGTGGAGATGGATCCGGAAAAGACATCCCTGAATTCCATGGGCGGCGTCCATGCGGGACTGATGTTTCTGATGGCGGAGGCGGCTGCGGGGCTTCTGGTGAGAAACGACGGAAGAACGTGTGTGACCATCGATTCCTCCTTCCGGTTCCTGCGCTCTGCCGGTCCGTCAGAGCCTTTGTATGCGGAGGCCAGGGTCACAAAAAGGGGACGGACCGTGTCCTTCTGCCATTCCGGCGTTTATGGAAGGGATTCCGGGAAGCTGTTTGCAGAGGGGGATTTTACGTTCTTCTGCCAGGAATAAGGAGGATGCTCCCGCCGTTCCCGCCGGACCGCGCGTTTTCCTGCGCGCCATGGGGAGGCTGTGAAGAGACCGGGGGGCCAGAACGGGGTCCCGGTTGACATCCGGGAGAAAGCGTGCTAGAATGGGCGGCAACCGACAGGAAGGGGTGAAAGGATGAGAAAATAATCTGCTTTTGATGACATGAAACCTTTAAATGGTATGGGCCGCAGGCTCCATACGTTTTTTTCATGCCGCCAGAAGTGGATTATGTTCTCATAACCCCTTTTTTTCGTGCGTAAATTTACAGATCAATGGTGGGTTGTGGTGCATAATGGAACTGTCTGGCAGCGGGCGGCTCCTTTTTTATGCCTGGAAATGGGATCCGGGCCGTAAGGAGGACCGCAAAAAGGAGGGATTTACATGGCACAGATCCGGGTAAAAGACCTTACATTCTGCTACGACGGAGGCATTGACAATATTTTTGAGGATGTTTCCTTTTCCATTGATACGGACTGGAGACTGGGATTCATCGGAAGGAACGGAAAGGGAAAGACCACGTTTTTAAATCTGCTGCTGGGAAAATACCGATACCAGGGTACCATTGACGCGCCCTCCGGGTTCCGCTATTTTCCATATCTGGTCACAGAACGCCAGATGGGGATGGAGGCCTGGGAATTTATAGATGAGCTGGAGGAGGGCTGTGAGCTCTGGCAGGCGGCCCGTGAGCTGGCAGACCTGGGGGAAACGGACGAGATCCTTTACCGGCCCTTCGGCAGCTTAAGTCCGGGAGAACGGACGAAGATCCTTCTGGCTGTCCTGTTTGCTGGGAACGGAGGCTTTTTTCTCATTGACGAGCCCACCAGCCATCTGGATCTGGAGGCCAGGGAAGCGGTACAGACGTACCTGGCGTCAAAAAAGGGCTTTATCCTGGTGTCCCACGACCGGGAGCTTCTGGACGCCTGTACGGACCACTGCCTGGTGCTGAACCGGAGGACCATTGAGGTGATGAACGGGAGCTTTTCTGTCTGGTGGGAAAATAAGACCCGAAAGGACAAGTTTGCTGCATCGGAAAACGAAAAGCACCTGAAGGAGATCCGGAAGCTTAAAGAGGCCTCGGCCCGGGCCGCTGGATGGGCGGATAAGAACGAGCGCACCAAGATCGGCTACGATCCCATCAAGGAGCATGACCGGGGGAATGGATCGCGCAGCTACATCGGAGCTAAAACGAAGAAGATGCAGAGCCGTGTAAAGCAGATGGAAAAACGGATCGGCCGGGAGATCCGGGAGAAGGAGGGACTGCTGAAGGATCTGGAGGTCCCCGCAGATCTGAAGCTCACAAAGCTGTCCCACCACAAGTCGGTGCTTGTGGAGGTCAGGGATTACAGCATACGGTACAGAGACGCCGGGAGGCCGGTTTTTGAGGGGCTGGGCTTTTCCATAGAAAAAGGAGACCGGGCGGCTCTCAGCGGAAGAAACGGCTGTGGAAAATCGACTCTGATCCGGGCGATCCTGGGGAAAAATGGCCAGGGAAGCGGGCTTCTGGATGTGGAGGAGGCCGGCGTCTGCCGGACGGCGGCGGAACTTGTGATCTCCTATATGGGACAGGAGGCCTCAGGCCTTAAGGGGTCCGTCCGGGACCTTTGCCGGGAACGGGGCCTGGACGAAAGCCTGTTTCTGGCGGTCCTGCGCCAGCTGGACTTTGAACGCACCCAGTTCCTTAAAAACATGGAGGATTATTCCGAGGGGCAGAAAAAGAAGGTCCTTCTGGCAGCCAGCCTGGCAACGCCGGCCCATCTTTATATATGGGACGAGCCTCTCAATTATATCGATGTGTTTTCCAGGATGCAGATCGAAACGCTTCTGCTGGAATACCAGCCCACCATGCTGTTTGTGGAGCATGACGCAGGCTTCTGCCGGAGGATCGCAACGAAGACCATCCGGCTCGACGGCTAGATCCCGGTGCATATGGGGCCTCTGCTGTTTCATATACTGATACGACGAAGGCCCTGGGGGCTTTTTCATGGACAAGAGACTGAAAAAAATGACGGCCATATTTTTCCTGGCGGCTGCGGCTGATCTTTTCCTGGCGGCTGTACTCCTGGCTTCCCTGGCCCGACAGAGGGCGGAAGGGGCCACAGCCCCGGGCACGGGACGGGTGGTGGAGGACGGCGGCTGGAGCGGCGGCTGGGACGGGCCGGGAACGGAGGAGGTCGGAGCCGTGGCCCTGACCTTTGACGACGGTCCCAATGCCCGATATACGGAGGCTCTTCTGGACGGCCTTAAGGAGCGGGAGGTCCGGGCATCGTTTTTCCTGGTGGGCCAGTGCATCGAAGGGAACGAGGATACTGTAAGACGGATGGCAGAGGAGGGCCATCTCATCGGCGTCCACTGTATGGAGCACAGGGATCTGACCCGGGAACCGGAGGAAGAGGCAGTACGGCAGCTCATGGACACCGCCGCCATGATCGGAGCCGTCACAGGGAGGACGCCGGAGTATATACGGCCGCCCTTTGGTAAATGGAGCAGCGGACTCCAGGAGGCGGTTCCCATGGAGACGGTGCTCTGGAGTGTGGATTCGCTGGACTGGAAGCTCCAGGATACAGACCGGATCGTGCGGAGGGTCTTAAAGGATACGGAGGACGGGGATATCATCCTGATGCATGATGAATTCCAGACGTCTGTGGAGGCGGCCATGGAGATCATTGACAACCTTCTGGCAAAGGGCTATACTTTTGTTACGGTAGACGAATTAACCATAGATTAAGAGGAAGACCATGGATTTATTTGATTACATGCGGACAAATACAATGGAAAAGGAGGCGCCCCTGGCTTCACGGATGCGGCCGGCGACCCTGGATGAGGTGGTGGGACAGCAGCATATAATAGGAAAGGATAAGCTGCTGTACCGGGCCATCAAGGCTGACAAACTGGGGTCCGTGATCTTTTACGGTCCTCCGGGAACGGGAAAGACCACCCTGGCAAAGGTGATCGCCAATACCACCAGCTCCCGGTTCTGCCAGATCAACGCCACAGTGGCCGGAAAAAAGGATATGGAGGACATCGTAAAGGAGGCCAAGGATGCCCTGGGCATGTATGGGAAAAAGACCATCCTGTTTGTGGATGAGATCCACCGGTTCAATAAGAGCCAGCAGGATTATCTCCTTCCCTTTGTGGAGGACGGTACGGTGACTCTCATCGGAGCCACCACGGAAAATCCCTATTTTGAGGTCAACAACGCCCTTCTTTCCAGGTCCCGGATCTTTGAGCTGAAGCCCCTGGAAAAGCAGGATATCAGAGAACTGGTGCTCCGGGCCGTTTATGATGAGAAAAAGGGCATGGGCGCATATGGGGCGGATATCACCGATGAGGCGGCAGATTTCCTGGCGGATGTGGCCAACGGGGACGCCCGGGCGGCCTTAAATGCCGTGGAGCTGGGGATCCTTACCACGAAGCAGTCGGAGGACGGAAAGGTCCATATCACGCTTCCTGTGGCAGCCGAGTGTATCCAGAAGCGGGCCGTCCGGTATGACAAGGACGGGGACAATCATTACGATACGGTCTCCGCCTTCATAAAGAGCATGCGGGGCTCGGATCCGGACGCGGCCCTTTATTACCTGGCCCGGATGCTGTATGCCGGTGAGGATGTAAAATTCATCGCCAGACGGATCATCATCTGTGCCGCCGAGGATGTGGGGAATGCCGATCCCAACGCCCTTACGGTGGCGGTGAGCGCCGCCCAGGCGGTGGAGCGGATCGGTCTGCCCGAGGGCCAGATCCCCCTGGCCCAGGCGGTGGCCTATGTGGCGACGGCTCCCAAGAGCAACGCGGCCTGCCTGGGGATCTTTAAGGCCATGGAGGCGGTGCGGTCGGAAAAAACGCCTCCGGTGCCCGCCCATCTTCAGGATAAGCATTATAAGGGCGCGGAAAAGCTGGGCCATGGCCTGGGATATAAGTACGCCCACGATTATCCCAGACATTATGTGAAGCAGCAGTATCTTCCCGACGGCATGGAAGACTGTGTGTTTTATGAGCCCACAGAAAACGGGTTTGAAAAGCAGATCCGGGAGCATATGGAATGGCTGAAGGGGGAGGGGAAGGACTGACGGTCCTTCCCCCGGGGCCTGGATCCGGAAGAAAACGTAAATTTTTCTTTTCAAGATAGGAAGTTTGAGTTATAATAAAAGCATATCCAGAGCCGGAGGGCATCGCCGGACGGCTGTTATACTTATCTGTCGAATATCTGAAATATCTTGTGAATCCCCAATGATAAACAGCAGAAACAGAAATTAAGGAGAGAATTTATGCGTGAAAAATTAGCGACACTGCCTTTGTCACAGCTTCGCGAGCTGGCAAAGAGTCAGGGAATTAAATATGTGAGCGGACTGAGAAAATCTGAGCTGGTGGACAGGCTGTGCGAGGTGGCAGAAAAGGAAAAAGACGATAAAACAGAGAGCGCGGCTTCCGGCGTCCAGGAACGGACAGCAGGAGACCGCCCGGAGGGAAATGACCGTCCGGCCCGCGTTTATGGAGAACGCCAGGAATCCAAGGGGGATCCAAGAAGCGAGCTCCAGGACCTGGACAGCGGCATTGAGGCATACGGGATCCTGGAGGTGATGCCCGATGGATTCGGTTTTATCCGCTGTGAGAATTTCCTTCCCGGGGAAAACGACGTTTACGTGGCACCCTCCCAGATCCGGCGTTTTAATATGAAGACCGGAGATATGGTACGGGGAAGCAGGCGGGTAAAGACGGCTACGGAAAAATTTGCGGCCCTTCTTTATGTGACCTCCATCAACGGATATCCCACCTATGTGGTGGAGCGCCGTCCAAACTTTGAGGATCTGACACCCATCTTCCCCAACCGGCGGCTGAGCCTGGAGGTGAAGAACGGAAGGAATACTACGGCCATGCGGGTCATGGACCTTCTGGCTCCCATCGGAAAGGGGCAGAGAGGCATGATCGTATCTCCGCCCAAAGCCGGCAAGACAACTCTTTTAAAGCAGGTGGCAAAGGCCGTGACCACCAACCACCCGGATATGCATCTGATCATCCTTCTGATCGACGAGCGTCCCGAGGAAGTTACGGATATTAAGGAATCGGTCATCGGCCCCAATGTGGAGGTGATCTATTCCACCTTTGACGAGCTGCCGGAGCGCCATAAAAGGGTTTCCGAAATGGTCATTGAGCGGGCCAAGCGCCTGGTGGAGCATGGCCGGGATGTGATGATCCTGTTAGACAGCATGACCCGCCTTGCCAGGGCCTATAACCTGGTGGTCCCGCCCAGCGGAAGGACGCTTTCCGGCGGTCTGGATCCGGCGGCTCTCCATATGCCCAAGCGGTTCTTCGGAGCGGCCAGGAATATGAGAGAGGGCGGAAGCCTGACGATCCTTGCCACAGCCCTGGTGGATACAGGAAGCCGTATGGACGATGTGATCTACGAGGAGTTCAAGGGAACCGGAAATATGGAGCTGGTCCTGGATCGGAAGCTTTCCGAAAAGCGGATCTTCCCGGCCATCGATATCTTAAAATCCGGCACCCGCCGGGATGACCTTCTGCTGACGCCAGAGGAGGCGGAGGCTGTGGATTCCATCCGCAAGGCCACCAGCTCCATGAAGGCCGACGACGCGGTGGAGAAGGTCCTGGATCAGTTCGCCCGGACCAAGTCCAACAGGGAGTTCGTGGACGTCATAAAGAAAATCAGACTTTTTTAATTGCCCGGAGGAAGATCGTATCATGGAAGAAGAATCAAAAAATCCCATACAGGTGGCGGAGAAGCTGTTCCGGGTCATCGAGCTTCTGGCAGAAAATGGCCCTATGGGGATCATGGAGCTGAGCGCTTCCCTGGGATTTCATAAGAGCACGGTACACAGGCTGGTGGCGTCCTTACAGCATATGGGCTATATCCGCCAGGACGAGGAATCCTTAAAATATTCCCTGTCCCTGAAATTCTTAGAGATCGGCAGCCGGATCCTGGAGCAGACCAGTATGGCGGCCCTGATCCATCCGTCGTTAAAGCGTCTGTCGGAGCAGACGGGTGAGACGGTCCACCTGGTGAAGCGGGAAGGGACGGAGGCGGTCTATATCGACAAGGTGGAATCCTTCGCCAGCTCCATCCGTATGGTATCCCGGGTGGGAAGCCGGATCCCTCTTTACTGTTCCGGCGTGGGAAAGGCCCTGCTGGCGGAGCTGACGGACCGGGAGATCGGAGAGATCTGGAAAAATTCCCGGATCCGGAAGCTGACGCCCAGAACCATCACAGAGCTTCCCGTTCTCATGGAGCGGGTGGAGCAGGTACGGAAAGACGGATATGCGGTGGACGATGAAGAAAACGAGGAGGGCGTCCGCTGCATCGCCGCCAGTCTCAGGGATTACCACAAGGATCCCGTATACGCACTGAGTATTTCGGCCCCGGCCAACCGTATGACCGACCAGCGGATCCTGGAGCTGAAGGAGTATGTGCTGGCTTTCCGGCAGGATCTGTCCCGGAGCCTGGGGCTGGCCGGAAAGTAGAAGTAAGCCCAGGCGGAAGGGAATTCCTGTTTTTAATACACTTGCTTTTTAACGTACTGAAGTTTATAATGAAGGTATGTGAAAAACAGGGGAGGATAAAATATGGAAGGAAATCAAGAAACCAGGATCCAGAAATTCATGGGCGGAAATAAAAAGGGATACCAGACTGCATTTCATATGGCGTGGCCTGCAGTCATGGAGTCCTTTTTTATTGCCCTGGCCGGAATGGTGGATTCTCTGATGGTCAGCTCCATGGGGCCAGAGGCTGTGGCCGCCGTGGGACTTACGACCCAGCCCAAGTTCATCGGGCTGTGCATCTTCATCGCCACCAACGTTTCCGTGTCGGCCCTGGTGGCCAGACGACGGGGAGAGAAGGACCAGTACGGAGCCAACCAGGTGCTCTTAATGGCAGCGGCCTTTACCCTGGCGGTGGGGACACTGATCAGCATGGCCTGCGTTTTCTTTGCAGATCCCATTATCCGGCTCTGCGGGGCCAACGAGGATACCCAGGCGGGAGCCGTCCGGTATTTCCAAATCATCATGGGCGGGATGATGTTCAACATTATTTCCATGGCCATCAACGCGGCCCAGAGAGGGGCGGGAAACACAAAGATCGCCATGCGCACCAATGTGACCTCCAATGTGGTCAACATGATCGGAAACTACCTTCTGATCCAGGGGAATCTGGGCTTCCCGAAGCTGGGGATCACCGGAGCGGCCCTGGCCACGGTGTTCGGAACGGTCATCGCGTGTCTGATGAGCATTCTTTCGGTGATGAAACGGGATAATTTTGTCAGCATCCCCTTTATCATTAAGGAAAAGGTGCGGGTCACCCTGGAGCCGGCAAAAAACATGTTCAAGGTGGCCTCCAGTGTATTTGTGGAGCAGATCTTCATGCGGATCGGCTTCCTTACGGTCTCCATCATGGTGGCAAAGCTGGGGACCGACGCCTTTGCAGCCCACCAGGTGGGAATGAACGTCATGAGCCTTTCCTTTTCCTTTGGAGACGGGATGCAGGTAGCGGCGGTGGCCCTCTGCGGCCGGAGCCTGGGAGAAAAGCGGCCGGATCTGGCCCAGATGTACGGCACCATCTGCCAGAGGATCGGCAATATGATCTCCATTGTGCTGGCGGTCCTTTACACCACCCTGGGCACCTGGTATTTTCATCTGTTTTTCGATGAACCCCACCTGGTGGCCATGGGGGTGGAGATCACCCGTGTCCTGACCTTCATCGTCCTTCTCCAGATCGCCCAGGTGATCTACATGGGCTGTTTAAGGGGAGCCGGTGATGTGGTATTTACCACCATTGCCTCCACCATCAGCATCACCTTCGTCCGCCCCATCCTGTCCTATGTGTTCTGTTATGCCTGCGGACTGGGGTTAGTAGGAATCTGGCTGGGGATCCTGGGAGACCAGACCTCCAGGCTCCTTCTTACCACCTGGAGATTTAAGAGCGGCCGGTGGATGAAGATCGAAATCTAAAAAAAACATAAGAATTGCGAAAGTTTTGTGAACTTTCTTGACGGTCCGCGGTTTGCGTGATAGGATAAGCACTGTACAAAAAGGTGACAAGTTGTCACTATAAGAGAGCGGATAATTTTCCTCGGATACAGGAAGAATAGAGGAAAAGAAACGGATCATCAAGGAAAGAGACGGTGTAAGAAAACAATGGACAGCAAGGTACAGGACAACAATAAAATGGCGACAGCTCCATTGGGGAAGCTGATGACAGAGCTGGCAGTTCCCACGGTATTTGCCCAGCTTGTGAATCTTCTTTATAATATGGTGGACCGGATCTACGTGGGCCGGATCCCGGAGGTGGGCCATCTGGCCCTGGCCGGGCTGGGAGTCACCTTCCCGGTGATCATCCTGATCTCCGCCTTTGCGGCTCTGGTGGGAGCCGGGGGAGCGCCCCAGGCAGCCATCTGTATGGGAAAGAAGGATATGAAGGGGGCCGAGCGGATCCTTGGGAACTGCATCACGGCCCTGTGCATTCTGGCAGTGGTCTTAAGCGTATTCTTTTATGCGGTGAAGGAACCGCTGCTGATGCTGTTCGGAGCCAGTGAACAGACCATCGGCTACGCCAACAGCTATCTGGGGATCTATCTTCTGGGCACCATTTCCGTGCAGATCGCCCTGGGATTAAATACGTTCATCAACTGCCAGGGCTTTGCAAAGACGGGAATGAAGACCGTGCTCATCGGCGCTGTGTTAAATATCATCCTGGACCCGATCTTCATTTTCGGCTTCCATATGGGTGTCCAGGGAGCGGCTCTGGCCACCATCTTAAGCCAGACTGTTTCGGCTGTCTGGGTGCTGTCCTTCCTCTGCGGAAAGAAGAGCATCTTAAGGGTCAGAAAAGAAAATCTGAAGATAAAAAAGGCGGTCCTGGTCCCGGTGCTGGCCCTGGGAGCGTCCCCGTTCATCATGCAGGCTACGGAATGCCTGGTGCAGCTGACGTATAACTCTGGAATGCAGCATTACGGGAATGACTACTATGTGGGGGCCATGACCATCCTGTTTTCCATCATGCAGATGTTGTTCCTGCCTCTGTCCGGACTGACCCAGGGTGCCCAGCCCATCCTCAGCTATAACTTCGGGGCCGGGAACCATGAACGGGTCAAAAAGGCCTTCCGGCTGCTGTTTGCGGCGGGAGTCGGCTTTTCCCTGGTGGGGACGGGAGCTGTGCTTTTATTCCCCCAGGTGTTCGTCCGTCTGTTTTCGGACAACGCCCAGGTGATCGAGATCGGTGTTTATGCGGCCAGGATCTATATGTTCGGCTTCCTGATCATGGGTGCCCAGATGGCCTGCCAGCAGACCTTCCTGGCCCTGGGACAGGCGAAGATCTCCGTATTCCTGGCGCTCTTACGGAAGGTGATCCTTCTGATCCCACTGGCCATCCTTCTTCCGAAGCTTGGCATGGGCACCGACGGACTGTTCTACGCAGAGCCCATTGCGGATCTCATTGCCATTGCCACCACCGTGATCCTGTTCGCGCGGAATTTCAACAAGATGCTGTACCAGCATGCAGATACGAAAGTGAAAAAGTAAAGGAGAATATTTATGGGAACAACAGACGGCGGAAAAACGCCTGGAAAACAGCCCTCGCAGCAGAGCCCCAAGGGACTGATCTACTATTTCCTCACCATATTTTTAGTGACCATGCTGTTAAATGCCCTGGTCTTCCCCAATGTGATGGAAGAAAAGGTGATGGAGGTCAATTACAATGAATTCCTGGCCATGGTGGACGCGGGAAAGGTGGTCCAGGTGGAAAAGGACACGGACCAGATCATGTTCCTGGCCACCGATGCCCAGGGAAAGGAGCAGATCTATAAGACCGGCCTCTGGGAGGACGAGGCGCTGACCAATCGGCTCTATAAGGCGGGAGTCACCTTCGGAAAGGTGATCCCTCATAAGGAATCGGCCCTGATGAATTTCCTGACTACCTGGATCCTGCCCTTTGGACTCATGTTCTTAATGGGCCATTTCCTCAGCCGGATGATGGCCAAGCGCATGGGCGGGAACGCCATGACCTTTGGAAAGTCCAACGCCAAGATCTATGCGGAAAATGAGACGGGAAAGACCTTTGCCGATGTGGCCGGAGAGGAAGAGGCTAAGGAGGCCTTAAAGGAGATCGTGGACTTTCTGCACGACCCGAAGAAATATGCAGACATCGGAGCAACGCTTCCCAAGGGAGCCCTTCTGGTGGGCCCTCCGGGAACCGGTAAGACGCTTCTGGCAAAGGCTGTGGCAGGAGAGGCCCATGTGCCGTTTTTCTCCATCTCCGGCTCGGAGTTTGTGGAGATGTTCGTGGGCATGGGAGCGGCCAAGGTCCGCGACCTGTTTAAGCAGGCCAACGAAAAGGCCCCCTGTATCGTATTCATCGACGAGATCGATACCATCGGCAAAAAGCGTGACGGCAGCGGCATGGGCGGAAACGACGAGAGAGAGCAGACCTTAAACCAGCTCTTAACAGAGATGGACGGCTTTGACGGAAAGAAGGGCGTTGTGATCCTGGCGGCCACCAACAGGCCCGAATCCCTGGACCAGGCGCTGTTAAGACCGGGCCGTTTTGACCGCCGGATCCCGGTGGAGCTGCCGGATCTTAAGGGCCGTGAGGCGATCCTTAAAGTCCATGGACGCAGTGTGAAAATGGACGATACCGTGGACTTCAACGCCATTGCCAGGGCAACCTCCGGCGCCAGCGGTGCAGAGCTTGCCAACATCATCAACGAGGCGGCCCTAAGGGCCGTGCGTCTGGGCCGCAGAGTCGTCTGCCAGGCGGATCTGGAGGAGAGCGTGGAGACGGTCATCGCCGGATACCAGAGAAAGGATGCGGCGGTGTCTGAGAACGAGAAGAGGATCGTGGCCTACCATGAGATCGGCCACGCCCTGGTGGCCGCCTGCCAGTCCAACTCGGCTCCGGTCCACAAGATCACCATTATCCCCAGGACCAGCGGCGCTCTGGGCTACACCATGCAGGTGGAGGCCGGGGAACGGTTCTTAATGAGTAAGGAAGAAGCCTTAAATAAGATCGCCACCCTCACCGGAGGCCGCGCGGCAGAGGAATTCATGTTCCATTCCATCACCACCGGCGCTTCCAACGACATCGAGCAGGCCACAAAGCTGGCCAGGGCCATGGTGACCCGGTACGGTATGAGCGAGCAGTTCGGAATGGTGGCCTTAGAGACCGTGACCAACCAGTATCTGGGCGGAGACACGTCCTTAGCCTGCTCGCCGGAAACGGCCAGAGCCATCGATGAGGAGGTCATTAAGACCGTGAAGGAGCAGTACGGGAAGGCCATGGAGATCCTTAAGGAACATGCGGGAAAACTCAATGAGCTTTCGGCTTATCTTCTGGAAAAGGAGACCATTACCGGCGAAGAGTTCATGGAAATTTTAAACCGATAGGATATTTTTTGTTTACGCATCCCTGGAAGTAGTGTATACTGACAGCAGGAGGGGATCAGATGAGAAAACGAATCTGCCCGTACTGCGATCAGGAGCTGGAAGGCCGCTACTGCCGGGGATGCCGTCGTTTTGTGAAAACGCCTCTGATCGTGGACGTGAATTATTATTTAAATGAAAGACATCCGGCTTCAGAGGAGAGCTGCCAGTACCACGGGGATCTGCATACCGGGGAAATGGGAGGCGGGCCGGACCGCAGAGCTCCGTATGAGGATGTGGAAAAGGCCGGATGGCCGGGAAGCAAGGCAGCCGCCGCGCCTAAGGCCAAGGCCGGAAAGAATGGGAGGCCGGGAAAGAAGGCTTCCGAAGCGCCGGTATCCCGGAACCAGAGCGCCGGCTCCGGCCGAAGTGCGTCCCGGCCAGGCCGGGGATGGGCCCCGGTGTGGATCCTGGCCGCAGCCGCGGCAGCTGTGATCATGGCCTCCGGCGGGATGGTCATGAACAGTATAAGCCATATGGTCCCGGACTTGGAGCCGGAGCCAGTATATCCGGAGGCGGGATCCTGGGATGAGGGGATCTCTATCGAGGAGGTGTGGCCGGAGGAAACAGCGGCCGGAGAGCAGGAGCTTTCAGAGGAAGAGGTCCGGGCTGCAGGGATCCGGTGCAATGGCTACGGCCACCTGGACGTAAACGGCGATGATCTGCAGGCGGATCTGGAGGGCCTGGCCGCAGACCATGGCCTGGCGGTGGAGGAGCTGGGCCGGACCAGCGCTAACTTTGCCTTTGGGGAGTTCACCAATTATGAGGTCCGGTATGACTATATCCTTACGGGGGAGGATGGCTGGTACCGGGCCGTGACCCTGAGCCTGGACACCGGCGACGGCAGCCTCCACGGCATACAGGTCTCCGCGGATAACCTGGAGGCCATGTACCAGCTTCTGGATATGGTCATGGAGCTTCTGAAGGAATCGGGAGCTGTTTCTGAAAATCCCGGCGGCCAGATGGTCTTTGAGACCGTAGTTATGGAAGGCGGGCTTGAGGACGGGATCACCGGAGAGGTGATGTACCAGGGCCTGGAAGCCTGGGCAGCCTACGATGACAGCGGCAGCGGGGAATTCTGTATGCTGAGCCTTTATGCGCCGGAAGAGGGCGAAACGGTCTAGGGAAGGAAACGATGCCTAAGAAACCGCCCCGGGCGAAAAAGCTCTGCGGGGCAGCAGATAAAAAGGAGGAACCATAAGATGATCAGAATGATAGGAAACCATATCTGCAAGGATTGTGTATCAGCCATGGAGGTGATCCAAAGGGAGCGCCTCCCCATTGAATTTCACGATATGGAAAAGGCCCTGGACTATGTGAAGGAATTCTTAGAGATCCGTGAGGGAAATCCGGAGCTTTATAAGGAGGCCCGGGAAAACAACCAGATCGGGATCCCTGTATTCGTTTTAGAAGACGGTACAGTCACCATGGATTGTGACGCGGCCTTTGAGGCGGCCAGAAGGGCGAAGAAGCCGGCAGTGGTGATGGTGGGGAGCCATCTCTGCAAGGCCTGCCGGAACCGCCTGGCGGAGCTTAAGGAGGAAGGACTTCCGGTGGAGTTCCATGATATCGTGGAGAATTTAAACGATATGCGCCTGTATCTGAGGATCCGGGAAAACCACCCGGAGCTTTACGATGAGATCCGGAAGGAGGGCCGGGTGGGGATCCCGGTATTCATCCTTCCCGACGGTACGGTCACCAATGATTTTGAGGCAGCCAGAGAGGCGGCCAGGAGCTTAAAATAATAAAGGAGATTTTTTTTATGAATTTTGAAGAATTACAGATGAAGCGGGAGAGCTGCCGGGTGTACGCAGACCGTCCCGTGACGAGGGAACAGCTGGTCCATCTGGTGGATGTGGCCCGCTTTGCCCCCAGCGCCTGCAATTCCCAGCCGTGGCATTTTATCCTTGTGGATGAGCCGGAGAGCCGTGAAAAGGTGGTGGATGCCTTTGATGACAACGGCCTTACGGGCTGTCCCTGGGGAGCCAGCGTCCCGGCCTTTATCCTGATCTGCGAGGAAAAGGCCCAGTATAAGCCGGGAGTGGAGGAGCATTACGGCCCCCAGCATTTTGCCCAGATGGATATCGGGATGGCGGCCATGGGGATCTGCTATGAAGCCGCTTCCATGGGGCTGGGAACGTGCATCATCGGCACCATGAACCAGGAAAAGCTCCATAGGGCCTTCGGGATCCCCGAGGAGCGTCCGGTGCGTCTTATCATCACCGTGGGATATCCGGCCAATGAGGGCGCGCCCAGAAAGAAAGCGAGAAAGGACCTGGATGAGATCGTGACCTATAACCAGTGGTAGGAGTCCCGGGCCGTATGGCCCGGACTGGCGGGAGCCTGTAAAAAAGATGAGCTGCGGATGTCTGTCATACAGACCTGCAGCTCATTTTACCTTTCTAAAAACTCTATAAATTCTATAAAATCTGTTCCCTTCCCATTGACAATATGACAGGGTGTCACTATAATGATGACGAGTTGTCACTTTGGAAAATCAGAACTTATGAAAAGAGGGATCATATGCCGACAGAGCGGTTTAAGAGGCTGCCGGAGGAGAAGATCGAGGCCATACGGCGGGCGGGGATCCAGGAATTTACGCGGACGTCCCCGGAATCCGCGTCCATCAACCGGATCATCCAGGAGGCGGATATTTCCCGCGGAAGCTTCTATACATATTTTGAGAGTAAATACGATCTTCTGCGGTGGCTCATCAGCGACCGGGTTCGGGAGCACAACGATTTTTACGTCCAGGATATGGAGGAGAACGGCGGGGATATCTGGCTGACCCTTTCCCGGTCCCTGGAGCATACCATCACCCATGCCAATGACGGCGGATTCATGGGAATGATCACAAAGCTCATCGAGAGCAAGACATTTTTTGACCTGTTTAAGGAAAGCGTCAAGGGTGAAAAAGGGGAAGATCATATGGAATGCAAGCGGTCCTATCTGGACCGGATCTACGGTCTCCTGGACCAGGGCCGGTTCCCTATGGATTTTATAACCTTTACAGATCTGATGGATCTCCATGCCATCACTATGATGATGGCTTTAAAGAAGAAGCTGAACGGGGAATGCGGGGCAGAGGAGGCCATGGACTTTTATAACAGGCGCATCAATCTTCTGAGATACGGCGTCTGTCCTCGGAGTGCGGAACAGGAAAAAACAGAATAAAAAAGAGGAGAATAAAAATTATGAAAAAACTGGCAAAAGCAGTGACAGCAGTTCTGGCCGTGGGAGCGCTGGGGACCCTGGTGTTCATGCGTATGACGAAGGAGGAGGAGCCCATGGAGGCGGTTCCGGATCCATCGGTCCAGGTGGAAAACCCTGCGGTAGATACCATTTCCATCTCCACGGATCTGACAGGAACCGTGGAGCCGGCGGATGTGGTCTATGTGGCGGCCATGGGAAGCGGAGAGGTCCTGGAGGTTTATGTAAACCAGGGAGAGATGGTGGAAAAGGACCAGACGCTTTTTAAGATCGACAATAAGCAGCTGGAATCCGCCAGGATCCAGTTAAATACGGCCAAGGTATCCTTAGACGATGCCCAGACCAATTTAAACCGGATGAAGGTCCTTTATGACAGCGGCGATATTTCTGCCCAGGCCTACGAGCAGGTAGTCAACGGCGTGTCCATGGCGAAGCTCCAGTACGACGGGGCCAGGCTGAATTATGACATACAGCTGGAGAACAGTACGGTGACAGCGCCCATCAGCGGTCTTCTGGAGAGCTTTGATGTGAAGGTCCATGACATGATGGCCGCAGGCTCTGTGGCAGCGGTGATCTCCGGAGCGGGCAATAAGTCCGTGGCATTTTCCGTCAGCGAGCGGGTACGGGAGGGACTTCATCCCGGAGACGCCATGACCGTGGAAAAGAATGGAACGGAATATAACGGCGTGATCACGGAGATCGCCACCATGGTGGACCAGCAGACCGGTCTTTTTAAGATCAAGGCCAGCCTGGAGGGGGCCGATGCCCTGGCCACCGGCACGGTGGTGAAGCTTTCCGTTATCTCAGAAAAGGCAGAAAACGTCATGACGGTCCCGGTGGACTGTGTTTCTTACAGCGGCGGCCAGGCCTATGTATATACCTATGACCAGGCGGCGGGAGCTGCCCGCAAGGTGGCCATCGAGGACGGGCTCATCGGCTCAGAACGGATCCAGGTGCTTTCGGGCCTGGATTACAGCGACCAGGTGATCACCACCTGGACGAAGGAGCTTTATGAGGGAGCTCCGGTGCAGCTGGCGGAGGGCTCCGGTACAGACGCTGAAACATCCCTGGACGGCGGAGAGAGCGCTGGAGCCGGGGAGAGTCCGGAGGCCGGGAACGGAGAAGCGCCCATGACAGACGCTCCAGGGGAACCGGCAGCAGATGCAGCAGCCGGAGATGCAGAGGCATCGGAGCCGGCGGCAGAAGAGACATCCGCAGAAGAGACATTAGCAAACGCTCAGTAAGGAGGCACAGATATGGGTTTGACAAAACAGGTATTAAGGCGGCCGGTCACAACGGTCCTGGTTGTGCTGTGCCTCATCGTCTTCGGTCTTTCCTCTGTATTTTCCTCGAAGCTGGAGCTTACGCCGGAAATGGAGATGCCCATGCTGGTGGTCAACGCCGTTTATCCGGGAGCCAGTCCCGAGGATGTGGAGGAGCTGGTCACAAAGCCCATCGAGGATGAGATCGGCACTCTGACGGGCGTGGACACCATCACCAGCATGTCCGCAGAAAACTTCGGCCTGGTGCTCTTGCAGTACGAGTACGGCAAAGACATGGATAAGGCCTACGACGATCTGAAGAAAAAGCTGGACGGCCTGGCAAATGAATTCCCGGAGGACGTGCAGACGCCCACCATCATCGAGATGGACATCAACGATACTCCGGCCATCACCCTGGCGGTCAACAACGAGCAGGCGGATAACCTTTACAACTATGTGGACAGCCGGATCGTTCCGGAGTTTGAGAAGCTGTCCTCTGTGGCCAGCGTAGACGTCAGCGGCGGCCAGGAGGAATATATTAAGGTGGAGCTGATCCCGGAAAAGCTGGCCCAGTACCATCTGAACATGAACACCATCGCCCAGTGCGTGGGCTCCGCCGATTTTTCCATGCCCATCGGCAGCACCACTGTGGGAAACAAAAAGCTTTCTGTGACCTCGGGCACTGATTTCGATACCATTGAGCTTTTAAAGAAGATCCCCATTACCCTGGGAAACGGAAACATCATCTACCTGGAGGACGTGGCGGAGGTTTACAGCACTCTGGAGGAAAAAAGCAGCATCGGCCGTTATAACGGCAAGGACACCATCGCCCTGGGCATCAAGAAAAACCAGGAGAGCAGCAACATGGAGGTGTCCAGGGATGTGCTGAAGATCGTGGATGATCTGAAGGCTGATGACCCGGCTCTGGAGGTGGTGGTCATTAACGACAGCAGCGAATCCATCTCCAGCTCCCTGGAAAGCGTGTTCCAGACCATGATCATGGCCGTTGTGGTCTCCATGGTCATTATCTGGCTGTTCTTTGGCGACATGAAGGCATCCCTGATCGTGGGAACCTCCATTCCCGTGTCCATCCTGGCGGCCCTGATCCTTATGAAGGCCATGGGCTTCTCTCTGAACGTCATCACTCTGTCCAGCCTGGTCCTGGGCGTGGGAATGATGGTGGATAACTCCATTGTGGTGCTGGAGAGCTGCTTTAGGAATACAAAGGGGGGAGGCTTTGTGGAGGCCAGGAATGCGGCCTTAGACGGTACAAAGGCCGTTCTGGAATCCATCATTGGCGGTACGGTCACTACCTGCGTCGTGTTCATCCCCCTGGCGCTGATCAAGGGTATGAGCGGACAGATGTTCAAGCCTCTGGGCTTTACCATCGTATTCTGTATGGTGGCATCCTTGATCTCCGCCATGACCATCGTACCTTTATGCTATACCTTTTACCGTCCGAAAGAAAAAACAGAAAATCCGGCTTCCCGGATGCTGCGGGCCATGCAGGACGGCTACCGGAGCCTGGTGAGGAAGCTCCTGCGCCACAAGGCCCTGGTAATGATCACTTCGGTGGTCCTTCTGGTCCTGTCCTTTATGATGGCCGGACAGCTGAAGATGGAGCTGATGGTGGCTGACGACCCAGGCATCATCGGGATCACCGTGGAGACCCAGCCGGGACTGACCATTGACCGGGTCAACGATGTGCTGGTGAAGGTGGAGGATTATATCACGAAGGATGCAGACCTGGATTCTTATATGCTGTCCTACGGAAGCTCGGGGCTTTCCATGGGAGGAAGCGGCGCATCCATTACAGCCTATTTAAAGGATGATAAATCCAGAGAGACAGACCAGGTATTAAAAGAATGGAAGCGGGAGCTGCAGAAGTGGCCGGACTGCTCCATTTCCCTGGAAAAGCAGAGCTCCCTGGGCTCCACCATGACCATGAACCAGGCGGACCAGGTGAGCTACATTTTAGTCAGCACCCAGTACGATGAGCTGAAGGAGGTATCTGACGCCATTGTGGAAGAACTTCAGGCCAGACCGGAGGTGACCCATGTCCATTCATCCCTGGAAAATGACGCGCCTCTGGTGAAGATCTCTGTGGATCCGGTGAAGGCATCAGCAGAGGGACTGGCTCCGGCCCAGGTGGCCGGCCAGGTCTATGCCATGCTGAGCGGGACAGAGGCCACCACTCTGAACGTTAACGGAAACGACTTAAGCGTAAAGGTGGAATACGGGGATGACCAGTACGATACCATCGACAAGCTCCAGGGCATCGTCCTTCCCACGGCCACAGGAAGCATGGTGGCACTGACCGATATTGCAGAGATCGGCTTCAAGGACAGCCCCCAGAGCATCATGAAGAGCGACAAGCAGTACCAGGTGACTATTTCCGGCCAGCTGACCGACGAGGCGGATCTCTCCACAGACGGGAAGCTCCGGGAGGAGGTCATCGGGAAATACTTAAATGCATCAGTCTCCATGCAGCAGAATACCATGGACGAGATGATGAATGAGGAATTCTCTTCCCTGGGCCAGGCCATTGCCATTGCCGTGTTCCTGGTATTTGTGGTCATGGCGGCCCAGTTCGAGTCGCCCAAGTTCTCCATCATGGTAATGACCACGATCCCGTTCTCCCTGATCGGAGCCTTCGGCCTCCTCTGGCTGGCAGACAGCCCCATCAGCATGGTGAGCCTCCTGGGCTTCCTGATGTTGGTGGGAACGGTGGTAAACAACGGTATCCTATATGTGGATACCGCCAACCAGTATCGGAATGAGATGGATCTGGACGAGGCGGTGATCGAGGCCGGAGCCACCCGTATCCGTCCCATGCTGATGACGACCCTCACCACCATCGTGGCCATGATCCCCATGGCCCTGGCCTACGGCGATGCGGGAGAGATGATGCAGGGCCTGGCTCTGGTGGATGTGGGCGGCCTCATCGCCTCCACAGTCCTGGCGCTTCTGATGCTGCCGGTCTATTACAGACTCATGAACCGGAAGCCCAAGGAGGAGCCGGACTACGACTGATAAGGGCGTAAGATCATAAGAAAAGGACCAGAAACGAAAGAAATCGTAAGAGAAAATTTATTGCGTTTCCGGTCCTTTCTGTATATGCTTAAAAAGGGAAAGAAGGGAGGAAGATCCCATGAAGGATATACGACCATGGAAAAAAACAGGGCTCCTGGTTTTTGCAGCGGCCCTGGGCGGGATCATAAGCGTTCCCGGGACCGGTCTTCTGACGGCACGGGCCACGGTGGCAGTCCAGGCATCGCCTGTGACGGAATATGATGAGGCCGCACTGGCCAGCTTTGCAGACGATACCCTGGAATACTGGGAGATCCCGGGGCTGGTGGAGCGGTATAACAGCGCTTACCAGAAACAGCTGGACCAGTTCTATTATAATCCGGGAAGCTCCACGGGACTCACAAAGGACCAGCTTTTAAGCGTGGCAGAGACCCTGCGCCAGGAGGCGGAGACCCTGGCGGATACGGCAGAGGATGAGAAGGACAGCATCACGAAGCAGGAGTATGAGGAGTACAGGAACAACGTGCGGATCCTCCGGGCCAGGGCAAAGGATCTGGAGGACGCGGCCAAAGGCCGGTCTGCCTCGGGGGCATCGGCCTTAAGGGCCCTGCGGATCTCAAAAAACAACACAGTGAAGACTGTGAACGCCATGATGCGGGACCATGAGATCCTGGAGCTTAAGACGAAGGCGGCAGAAAAGTCCCTGGAAATGGCGGAGCTTACGTATGAGGCGGCAAAGCGCCAGATGGAGCTGGGGCTCTATTCGGCAGAAAACGTGCTGGCGGCGGAGGAGGCCTTAAATTCTGCCCGGGCGGCAGCTTCTTCGGCGGAAAATGAAGAAAAGGACCAGAAGCAGACGCTGATCCGGATGCTGGGATGGCGCTATGACGCGGATCCGGCGATCCAGAAGGTACCGGAGCCAGATCTGGCAAGGATCGCATCCTACGATCCGGCGGCAGATATCAGCAAGGCCATTGAGAATAATGTGACCCTTTACGACACCAGGATGGCATCGTCCTCGTCCCAGGGAGGGGCTGTGGCCAAGGCCCGGACCATTAAGGACCAGGAAAATGAGGTGCGGACCAGCCTGGACCTCTTATATAAGGATGTGCTCCAGAAGCAGGCGGCCTATGAGGCGGCAAGGACCAAGTTTGCGGCCGATGGGGCCGATAAAGCTGCGGCAGACCGGAAAAACGCCCTGGGTATGATGAGCCGCCAGGAATACCTGACGGCGGAAAGCGCCTATCTGGCGGCGGAGGCGGAATTTACGGAAGCCAGCCTGGCTTTAACGGGAGCCATGGAGGAATATGAATGGGCCGTAAAGGGCATGATGGAGCTGGCCTCGGGAGTCCAGAGCCAGGGCCAGGGAGCCATGTAGCGGGCAGGACCCGGAAAGGAATGACAGAATGATGAGAAAAATGACGATGGGAAGACGGGTGATCCCGGCGGCACTGGCTGTTTCACTGGCCTGGACCGTACCGGCGTATGCGGAGGAGTTTGTGCCGGGGCCGGGACAGCCCTACGACGACGCCACCATGGCGCGGATCCAGGACAATGTCCTGGAGTATGAGGAGATCGGCCTTCTGGTGGACACCTACAACCAGACGTTAAAAAACGTAAAGGATACGTATTCGGATACGAAAAATGATTATAAGGACGTGGATAAATTAAAGAACCAGATCATGGAGGGCTCCGGCAGCCTGGCAGACCAGGCGGGGCAGCTTTCCGGCATGGCCGGTACCTTTGAGGATCTTCTGGGATACCAGAACATGGTGACTCCCGGAACGTATGCGGAGCTGGTGTACTCCTCTGAGATCCTGGCCCAGCAGGCAGAGCAGATGACCCTTTCAGCCGATTCGCTGACGGCAGTGACGCCGGAGATGCTAAAGGTAAAGATGGTGGACAGCACCCGGGCGGCTCTGGTATCCGGGGCCCAGAGCGCCATGATCGGCTATGAGCAGCTCCTGCTCCAGAAGGAGAGCCTGGAGGATTCCATCGCCCTCCTGGAGGAGGTCTATAAGTCCACCCAGACCCAGGCGTCCCTGGGACTGGCAACGGAAAACGCAGTGCTGACGGCCAGACAGAACCTGGAGTCAGCCCAGGCCGGAAGGCTCGCCATGGACGCCAGCGAGGTGAAGCTGCGCCAGAGCCTGTGTACGCTCCTGGGATGGGAGTACAACGGGAACCCGGAGATCCGGAAGGTGCCGGAAGCAGATCTTTCCCGGATCGGCGCCATGGATCCGGCAGCCGATAAACAGGCGGCCATCGACAATAACTACACTTTAAAATACAACCGTCTGAGCTATGAGCAGCTTACAGACGGCTCTGTGGAGCAGCAGAATATGGCCCGTACCATTGAGGACCAGACAGCGGCCATTTCCTCATCCCTGGAAAACCTGTATAACCAGGTGCTCCAGAAGAGAAATGAATACCAGACTGCCGTGGCAGCCCTGGAGCTGGAAAAGACCAGGATGGAGGCGGCGGACCGGAAAATGTCCGTGGGCACCATCGGACGTCTGGAATACCTCCAGCAGAAAAATTCCTATGCGGCAAAGGAGACGGCTGTGAAAACGGCGGATCTGGCCCTGTTCCAGGCCATGGAGACGTATGACCAGGCTGTGGAGGGGAATCTGAGCGTGTCCTAGGAAGAAAATGACCGGAAGGGAGGGAGCTGGTATGAGTGAAGATCAGTTCAGTGCAATGCTGGCGATTATTGTGCCGCCTGTTATTGAGCAGATCATGAGAAACAGTAATGTGGACGGTGAGAAGGCAATCTCCCGCTTTTATCAGTCCAGGCTCTATCAGGAGCTTTCGGATGAAACGTCCAAGCTGTGGCATTATGGCCCCATGACCCTGTATACCATGTATCAAGACGAGCTTTTAACAGGCTCCTATGATTACCCGGAGGAGGCATAAGCGATGAGCAGAGAATTAGCGTTCCTGGTCTACTGCATGGAGCGGTACCGTCATTTTAAGGGGCTCTCCGGTGCGGATGTGGCAAGGCTTTTTGATGAACATGGTGTTTACAGATATATTACAAAGTATTTTGAATCACTCCATACAATGGGAGACCATTGTATCGTACAGGATATTGACGATTATATCAGCGGCAGTTCAGATTAGTTCCTTCTGCCGAGTATTTCCGCCAGCTTAAACCGTACCGTAACGCGGGGCAGAGCGTCCTCTGACGCCTTCTGTCCCGTTTTTTCATGCCCGGGAAGGCGGAGTGCGGACGGGTGCCTGGCCCGCATGAGGGCGGAAAAATCGTCCTCGGGAAGCAGGGCCTTCAGCTGGTCCCTGGAGTCCTCCGGCACAACGGCGTGGGTGCTGTCCACATAGCAGAGGGAGGGATAGAGGACGCACCAGAAATTTTTCCCCTTTCCTTCCCCTAAAAGCACCCGGACCGCGTCGTAGGTCCCCGCCGGGAAGGTCATGTCCCCGTAGGTTTTTTCCGGGAACAGACACCGCTCCAGGCGGATATCCGCGCCATAGGAGAAGCCGCGGCTTTTCATGTATGCTTCCGCCGTCTCCTCCAGAAATGCTTTATGCTTCAGGATGTAGGAGGCTGTCTGGTCTTTTGTAAGGCCGTCTCCCGCCTCTGTCCCGGGTCCTTCCGGCGGAGGATTTCCTGCGCCCTGCTCCGGCCCGCGCTCCGTTTCAGATCCCAGGCCCTGGCGGATGGTATCCAGAAGGAGATCCTTTACCTCCAGCTTCAAAGCCTGGTCTTTAGGGGAATCGCTGTTGGCCAGCACGTGGAACCGCAGGACCTTTGGCGCGATCCGCGAGGCCAGGGCCTCCTCCTTTCTCCTCAGACCGTTCATGGCCGTTAAAAAGACCATCAGTGCCAGTGTCATGGACAGGCAGATATACCATTTCTTTTTCATGAGCTCCTCCAGTTTTTTATACGATTTTGCTATTTGTAATTATTGCCTGTTGTGCTATAATTTAAACGAATTGACGCCGCGGAGAGAACAGGCGAGGGAGGAGATCCTCCGTCCGGCCCATGGAAGGCTCTTCCGGCCCATCAACCATGAAAGGAAGCAGCAGATCAATATGGAAAAATTAAATGTGGTAGCCCTGTTTGGCGGGCAGTCTTCGGAGCATGTGGTCTCCTGTATGTCTGTCCAGAATGTGGCAGCCAATATCAATAAGGAAAAATACAATGTGATCCTGGTGGGGATCACAGAGGAGGGCCGCTGGCTCAAGGTGGACTCTCTGGATGAGGTGAAAAATGACACCTGGAGGACCAGCGGCTCCAGGGCTGTTCTTTCCCCGGACGCCACAGAAAAGGTCTTATGGGTGATCCGCCACGGAAAGGCAGAAAAGATCCCGGTGGACGTGGTGTTTCCGGTGCTCCACGGCCTTTACGGGGAGGACGGCACGGTCCAGGGGATCCTGGAGCTGGCGCAGATCCCCTATGTGGGCTGCGGCGTCTTAGCCTCCGCCGTGTCCATGGATAAGCTGTCCACGAAGCTGATCGTAAAGGACCTGGGGATCCGCCAGGCAGAATACGTGCCGGTAATGAAGGAAGAGCTGGAGCAGATGGACCAGGTGGCAAAGCGGGTAGAGGACGCGTTTCCGTATCCGGTGTTCATAAAGCCGTCCAACGCAGGCTCCTCCAGGGGCGTGTCCCGGGCCGACGACCGGAAGTCCCTGGAAAACGGCCTTAAGGAGGCGGCGCTCCATGACCGGCGGATCCTGGTGGAGGAGATGATCGTGGGCCACGAGGTGGAGTGTGCGGTCTTTGGCGGAGGAAAAGAGGAGGTACGGGCCTCCGGCGTGGGAGAGATCCTGGCAGCGGCCGATTTCTATGATTTTGACGCCAAATATTATAATTCCGATTCCAGGACCGTGGTGGATCCGGAGCTTCCGGGAAACGCGGCGGAGGAGATCCGGGAGTCGGCAGTACGTATTTTTAAGGCTGTGGACGGCTATGGCCTTTCCCGGGTGGACTTCTTCGTAAAGGAGGACGGGGAGGTGGTCTTCAATGAGATCAATACCATGCCCGGCTTCACGGCCATCAGTATGTACCCCATGCTCTGGGAGGCCAGAGGCGTGGGAAAAGAGAAGCTGGTGGACGATCTTCTGGAACATGCGCTCAAGCGCTACGAAAGGTAGGCGCTTATTATGGATAAGAACGCACCCATCGGGATCTTTGATTCCGGCGTGGGAGGGCTCACGGTGGCCAGAGAGGTGATGCGCCAGCTTCCGGACGAGAGGATCGTTTATTTCGGGGATACGGCCCGCCTTCCCTACGGGACAAAATCCCAGGATACGGTGATCCGTTTTTCGGAGCAGATCATGCGCTTTTTGCGGTCCAAGGGAGTGAAGGCCATCGTCATCGCCTGCAATACGGCGTCCTCCTATGCCCTGGACGCCCTGAGACGGTCTGAGGATATCCCTATCATCGGCGTGATCAACGCCGGGGCCAGGGCGGCGGTCTCCGCCACAAAAAACGGGAGGATCGGAGTGATCGGGACCGACGGGACCATCAACAGCAAAGCGTATTCCTCTGTTTTAAAAAGCATGAATCCGGCGGTGGAGGTATTCGGAAAGGCCTGCCCCCTGTTCGTTCCTCTGGTGGAGGAGGGGCTTCTCCACGATACTGTGACGGACGAGATCGCCTCCCGGTATCTGTCGGTGCTGAAGGAAAAATACATCGATACCCTGGTCATGGGCTGTACCCATTATCCTCTGATCCGCTCCACCATCGCCCGCACCATGGGAGACGAGGTGACTCTGGTGAATCCGGCCTATGAGACGGCGGTGCAGCTCAGGACCCTTCTCCGGTCCATGGAGATGGACTGCGACGGGGAGCAGGAGGTCCGGGTGGAGGAAAAGTACCAGTTTTATGTGAGCGATATGGCAGAAAAATTCAGCTCCTTTGCCGGGTTTATCCTTCCCGGGAAGGTGAAGGATACCATGCTGATCGACATTGAGAAATATTAGGAGCAACAGATGACAAAAGATGTTCTGGTAAGAGTCAAGGGGACCCAGTTCATGGACGACGAGAATGACGTGATCGAGATGATCACTGCGGGGACCTTTAATGAAAAGAATGGAAAAAAATATCTGATCTATGACGAGACCATTGTGGAGGGCGGAGACCAGACCCACAATATCGTGAAGATCTGGCCGGATAAGGTGGAGGTGACCAAGAGGGGACTGGTGGACACCCATATGACCTTTGAGTGCGGGAAAAAGCACATGTGCAACTATATGACGCCGGTGGGACTGATCATCCTGGGGATCACCACCTCAGCCCTGGAGGTGGAGGAGGATGAGACATCCATGGGGATCGTCATTTCCTATGCCCTGGAAATGAACGGCGAATACATTTCCGGCTGCGGCCTTGAAATTTACGCCAGGGATAAGGGAAATGGTCCCTGGAGCCTGGATTAAGGACGGAGAAGAAAGAGAGGAAGACAGAATATGGAAAGCTTTTTGGTAGCGGTCAACGCGGTTGTCCCATTTCTCTGTTACATTACCTTCGGATATGTGATGAAGATCAAGGGAGTGGTAAAGGAGGACTTTCTCCAGCAGCTGAATAAGATGGTTTTTAAGGTCTTTTATCCGTTTATGACCTTCTATAACATTTATAAGGCTGACGCCAGTTCCCTTCCCAGACCGGTGATGCTGATTTTCTGCGGCGTCAGTATCCTGGTGCTGGAGGTGATCCTGGTGCTCACGGTCCCCAGGCTGGTAAAGGAGAATCCTAGAAGGGGCGTGATCATCCAGGCCATTTACCGGAGCAATTTCGTCCTGTTCGGTCTTCCTCTGACTGTTTCTGTGTTCGGGGATGTGGCCTCCTCTGTGGCGGCCATGGTGGTGACTGTGGTGATCACCATTTATAATACGACTTCTGTGGTGATCCTGGAAATGTTCAATTCAGAAGGGAAAACAGACGTGAAGACGATCCTGGTCAATGTGGTGAAAAATCCGCTGCTCCAGGGGGCTATGGTGGGTCTGGTGTTTTTCTTCCTGGGCATCCATGTGCCCAAGAGCCTTTTAACACCCATTGCGGCCTTTGCGGACGCCACCTCGCCAGTGGCCCTGTTCGTCCTGGGCGGGACGCTTCACTTCAACGCCATCCGCGGCAACCTAAAATACCTGGTACCGGCCCTGTCCTTAAAGCTTTTGGTGCTTCCTGCGGTGATGCTGGCCCTGGGCTACGCCTTTGGCCTCCGGGATCTGGAGCTGTTCCTTCTGGTGGCGATCTACGGAACGCCGGTGGCTGCTGCCTCTTATCCCATGGCCCAGAACATGGGCGGCGACGGCGAGCTGGCTGGCCAGTTCGTGGTCATCAGCACCGTCGTCGCCGTTGGGACCCTGTTTGGGTGGATCTTCTTTATGAAGAGTGTGGGACTGATCTAGTCCACCTTCTTCAGTACGATATTTTTGATCCGGCCTCCGTCCAGGATGAGGGAGCCGTTTTCCGGCTTCACATACATCGTAAGATCCGGGCCGAAGCTGAAGATGTTTTCTCCGGCTGCGTTCCTGTAAAGCTCTGATTTTCCATAACGGAGCATACAGAGGGCGCAGCCGTTTTCTGTTTTTTCAAGAGTAACGTGGGCGTCAGTCTCCTCATCGTAGTAATGGCCTTCCTCAAAAAGAGAGGGATCGGCCGGGGAGACCGGCGTCATTTTTACCACGCGGGCCGGAAGGCGGTAAAGGATCCCTTCCTCTGTGAAGTAGATCACCTCGTCCAGAGTGCCGACCCGGTAGCCGCCGTCTTCGGTCCTGACCAGTTCAGTTTCGCACCATTCTCTCTTCATAAAGAGCGTTCCGTCATGGTCCAGGATGTTTACAAACAGCGGATCATCGGGAAGGGAGGCAGCAAACAGACCGGCATGGGCGGGAGCCTCTTTGTGCTCCGGTACAGCTGGCTCGGTGCAGTCCGGAAGACCAAGAACGATGCAGGCAGCCTTATCGGCCATTTTTGCCATGACGCGGGTGGTGGTATTGCTTAACAGGATCACCTCCAGCTCCTTTTCCGGGATACAAGATACCTGTCCGCGGTAAGCGGCATCGGCGCCGCCGTGGCCGAACACATCCAGTCCGTGGAGCTTATGGGTCATGAGGCCGCCGCAGTATTCCGCAGCCGTTCCGTCGCTTAAGATGGCCGGGGTCTTCATCAGGGCAATGATCTCCGGGTCGATGACCTGGGGATGGATGTACTCGTCCAGGATCTTACTGAGATCGGAGGCACATGTATTGACGGAGGTGGGGCCGTAAACGCAATAGTTTAAGGGATTATAATAGTAATTTCCGTTGCCGTCATCCTGGTAGGAGTAGACCAGGTTGGGAACGATCTGGGTGTAGCTTTCCCGGACGAAGGTGTGCTCCATGCCGAGAGGCTTGAAGATCCGTTCTCTGGCAAACTGCGGGAAACTCATGCCGGACAGCTTTTCAACGATCAGCGCCAGAAGATGGAAGCCCGTGTTGCTGTAAAGATATCTGGACTGGGGCTTGAAGTTTAAGTGCTTCTGGAGCCGGATGGTGGTGTTGATGTCGTCCATGGTGATCTGGTCGTTGATGGTGATGCTGCGCATGAATAAAAGCTCCCACTGGTCCCTGAGGCCGCTGACATTGTTCATCATCTGGCGCACGGTAATGGGCTCTTCGATGTTGATATATTCTCCCACATATTTACGGATATCGTCGTCCAGGCCCAGCTTCCCTTCCTTCCAGAGAAGGAGGATGGAGAGGACGGTGAACTCCTTGGAGATGGAGGCCACGTGCAGGATGCTGTCGTTTTTGATCTTCAGCTGGTTCTCCAGGTTTCCGTAGCCAAAGCATTTTTCATAAACAGTTTCGCCGTGCTGGCGGATCAGCACCTGGGCTCCCGGGCAGAGGCCGTTGTCCCATACGCGGAAAAGATCATCGAGCTGTTTGCTTACATTTGTGTTCATTGGTCGTATCCTTTCAGAAATATCAGTGTTTTAAAATGTGACGGAAGGTATGGAGCCAGTTTTCCCCGGCCAGCTTTGCCAGATGGCTTTCTGTATACCCGTGCTGCCTTAAATGGTCCAGGAAGGCCGGAAGGTCCTCGTGGGCTCTGGAGAGGATATCAAAGGGGCGCTCCGGCATCTGGTCCGTGGACGAGGACAGGTCGTCCGCAAAAAATGAGTCGCAGAAATCAAAGCCAAAGGCCACATGGTCCTCTCCCATGATCTCTGTCATATGATCCAGATGGGCGGTCAGTCCGTTCTGGTCGGGGGAAACACCGGGACCGGCGGTCAGGAGACTGCACCCGTTGAGTCCCACCGTTCCGCCGCGGCTGGCGATCTCCCGCATCTGGCAGTCCGTCAGGTTCCGGTTGCTGCCGGCAACGGCCCTGGAGTTGGAGTGGGAGGCGATCACCGGGCAGGAGGTGATGGAGAGCACGTCCTCCACCCCTTCGTCGCTTAAATGGCTGAGGTCCAGGATCATATAAAGGTTTTCGGCTTCCTTCACCAGCTCCCGGCCAAACTCCGTAAGGCCGCCTTTTTTCAGGCTGCCAGAAAAGTCGCAGCCGTCAGCCGCAGCATTTCTGCGGCTCCAGGCCAGGCCCAGTCCACGGACGCCTGCGGCATAAAAGCCGTGGAGCAGGAGGCAGGAGGAAACGGGCTCTGCTCCCTCAAAGGAGAGAAGAAAGCCGATCCGTCCGGTTTCGGCGGCCCGGAGGAAGTCGTCTGCGCTGGTGCAGAGCATGAGAAGGTCCGGGGTTTCCTCGATCTCGCAGTGGAGGGCCGAGATCTGCTCCATGGCCACAGAAAGGGCCCCATAAGGCAGGTACTGGCTGTCCACAAAAATGGAGGCGACGATACCGGTCACGCCGCCCTTCTGGAAGGCGGGATAGTAACGCCTCCGGATGACCTGGCGCTCGCCTTTTTTCCGGCGGGCGGCCACGTCCATGAGAATGTCATAATGTCCGTCAATGATGTATTTCATAGTTACAGCTTCCTTAGTATACTAATTGTGAGAAGTAGACGACGATGACCGCCTCTTCCTTTGATCGGTTCATATAGTTGTGCAGGCTGCCGCTGGGAATATAGAAGCTGTCGCCCTCATGGATCGTGTATACGCTGTTGTCCATGTGGAGCTCCATCTCTCCCTTTAAAAGCAGAAGGCTTTCATCGTATGTGCTGTGGGAGATCATGCGCTCTGTGACCCAGTGGCCCGGCTGTACACGGACCATGAGACCGGTGATCTTCGCTTCCCTTCCGTCCGGGAGGCGGGAGGGGGTGAAGATGGAGTAGGAGACATCGATCTCGGGGATCTTCATGGGGATCCGGTTCTCTTTGCGGATCAGAAAGGATTCCCGGGAGCCGCCTTCTCCATCTGCCTGTGCCAGGGGAGCGTCGTCGGATCCGCCCATGATGAGCCAGACCTCAGAGCATTCCAGGCAGGCGGCGATCTTTCTCAGGGCAGAAAGCGACGGAGATTTCAGATTCCGTTCGATCTGGGAGATATGCCCGATGGTATATCCGGTCGCGTCTGCGACCTGTTTCAAAGTCATTCCTTTTTTCTTCCGGGCTTCCCGGATCCGATTTCCATACATGGTTCAGATTTCCCCCTTTCATATGCCGGTCATGGGCTGCTTCCGGCGGCGTCCTCCCGCGGGACCGGGCAGCCGGATAAAGATTCCGGGACCCTTAGCTGGCGGTTCCGGAGAGACTTGTGAGTGCGGAGATCCCGCAGGCCAGTTCCTTCATATCGGCGCAGGTGATCTCCACCTCAGTGCCGCTTAAGCGTCTTACGCCCGGAGTCAGGGCAACGGCATCGGCCATGGCTGTTGATTTAAAATCAATGCCCAGAACGGCCGGAACGGCTGTCTCGTAAAGGGGGAGCTTCTTTAAGTCGGATGCCAGGACCTCCTTCACTGCACAGATGGTGTCCTCGCGGAGCTTTCTCTGGGGCTGGAACTTTGCCGCATAGCGGGTAAGGGATTCTTTTGTGGTCACAAATTTTACCCAGGGCATCATTTCCTTATCGATCAGCTGCCTGCGCAGACCGGAATCGCCGATGACCAGTCCCACCGGTACTTTATAGGAGGCGGCAATGGCGGCGTTGGTAACGGTCTCGTTCATATAGGCTCCATTGATCTTCAGGCATGAAACGACCTTTCCATAGAAGCTGTGATCCATATTGGCGCAGATCTCTCCGGGGCCGGCGTGGTATCCGGCAAAGAACGCCACATCATATGTCTCATCCAGACAGGCCACCATATACTGCGGGCGCGGGGAGCCGCTGACCAGGCTGATCCGGTCATCCATCTGGCTCAGTTCATCATAGGAAAGGTTTCTTCCGCTTCCATGGGAATCGGCAATGGTGATCTCCTCAACCTCTCCATTTTTTTCAGAGGCCTGGATTCCTTCAATGATCCAGCGGACCTGGTTATGGAGCGCCCGGCGGAAAGAAACTGTCTCTTCCCGTTCCTGGGACGGAGACGTGATGCCTGCCATACCTTCCATGTCGACAGAAATAAAGATTTTCATGATAATCCTCCTTAAGAATGCGTAGATATATTTTGTAGTGAGATTACTCTATGTTGAAATATTATAAAACTATAATAAAATAAAGTCAATATATTGACAGAATTAACAAAAATAATTATACTATGAGTAATATTATACTGTAAGTTAAAAAATGGAGGCGACTCCGGAACAGCCCTTAAAATATCCAGGGAAAGCAGAGGTAAAAAAATGAAATATAATTTTGACGAGCCCGTGGACAGAAGCCAGAACCGCTCCGCCAAATACGATGAGCGCGTGAAAAATTTTGGTACAGACGATGTGATCCCCTTATGGATCGCAGATATGGATTTTAAGACGGCCCAGCCCATCATCGACGCCTGCAAAAAGAAAGCGGAGGAAGGGATCTGGGGTTATACCTCCCGGCCGGACAGCTATTTTAAGGCGTATGCAGACTGGCAGGAGAGAAGAAACGGATGGAAGTTTGATCCATCCCTCTGCAGCTGGAGCCTGGGAGTGGTCCCGGCCCTGGCGGGGATCATCAAGCTGTTTACCCAAAAGGGAGAAAAGGTCTTGATCCAGCCGCCGGTGTACCCGGAATTTTTCGATATCACAGAAAATACTGGAAGGACCCTGGTGCAGAATAACTTCCTGGAGCGGGACGGCGTATGGGAAGTGGACTTTGAAGACTTTGAAAGACAGGCAAAGGACCCGGAGGTGAAGCTTTTCATCCTCTGCAATCCCCACAATCCCCTGGGACGGGTATGGACGAAGGAAGAACTGGAAAGGATGCTTACGATCTGCTTTGAAAACGACGTGCTGGTGGTTTCCGACGAGATCCATTCCGACCTGATCTTCCATGGGAAAAAGCATACGCCGGCGGTCCTTGCCGCACCGGGAGCAGATAAAAAGGTGATCACCTGTATCTCTGTCACAAAGACCTTTAACCTGGCCGGCCTCCAGGCGTCCACCACCGTGTTCCCGTGTCTGGAAATGAAGAAGAAGTTCGATTCCTACTGGGGCGGCATGGACATCCACCGGAACAACGCCTTCAGCTCCGTGGCCATGGAAGCGGCCTTAAATGAGGGCGAGGAGTGGCTGGAGCAGCTTCTGGAATACATATCCGGAAATCTGGATTATATTAAGGAATATTTTGACACAAGGATCCCGCTGATCCGGGCCAATATCCCCGACGCCACCTACCTGGTGTGGCTGGACTGCCGGAAGCTCAATATGACAGACCAGGAGCTTAAGGAGTTTATGATCAGAAAGGCCGGTCTGGGACTGAATCCGGGCTCTGATTTCACAAGGGCTCTGAGCGGATTTATGCGGTTAAACGCAGCGTGTCCAAGGGCCACTCTGGAAAAGGCCCTGGGGCAGCTGGAACGGGCCGTCAATGAGCTGGCTCATTAAGGGAGGAAACATCATGCATGAACTTACAAAACTGATCAAAGACGATATGCGTCCGGCCCTGGGAGTTACAGAGCCGGGGGCCATTGCATACGCAGTCTCCAGAGCCAGATCCTATCTTACGGGAGAGCTTAAGGAGGTCCGGCTCTTATTAAACAGCGGCATGTATAAGAATGCCTACACCTGCGAGATCCCCAACAGCCTGTTTTTCGGAAATGAATATGCGGCTGCCCTGGGAGCCGTGGCCGGGAGACCGGAAAAGGAGCTGGAGAGCCTGGCCGATGTGACAGAAGCGGACAATGCGGCGGCAGAGGCCCTGGTGAAGGCCGGAAGGATCCATGTGGAAATGAACGGGATCACCAGCCGGATCTTCATTGAGGCCCAGGTAAAGACCGCAGACGGCGAAGCCATGGTGCGGATCCGGGACTCCCATACCAATGTGGTACGGATCGAAGCAAACGGAAAAACCATCCTGGACCGGGAGGAGCCCCAGGCGGCAGAGGCCGCAGAGGAAACGCCTCTGATCCATAATTATACCCTGAGGCAGATCTATGAATATGCGAAAACGGTCCCGGCAGAAGAGATCTCCTTCATAAAGGCCGCCTATGACATGAACTACGCCCTGTTTGAAGAGGGCTTAAAGAACGAAAGGACCACCTATGCCCGTCATCTCCTGAAAAAGAACGGCGGACAGATCCTTTCCTCCGATGAGCAGAAAACGGCATCCCTTCTCTGCAATGCCGCCATCGAGGCCCGTGTCATCGGACTGGACCGGCCGGCCATGAGCATCACCGGCTCCGGGGCCCACGGGATCATCGCCACCATGCCCCTTTACGGCGTATGTAAGATCCGGTGGCTGGAGGATGAGGCATTGTACCGGGCCACGGCGCTTAGTTATCTGATCTGTATGTATATTAAGGAATATTCCGGCAAATTATCGGCCTTCTGCGGCTGCGGGATCGCGGCTGGAACGGGAATGGCCTGCGCCCTGGTCTATCTGTGGGGCGGCGACGATCAGATGATGGCAAAGACCATCAACAACATGGCCAGCAGCATCACCGGAATGATCTGCCACGGCGGGAATAAGGGCTGTACCATGAAGGGCGTTGTGGCTGTGGACGCGGCGTTCCAGTCCGCAGAGCTGGGAATGAACGGGATCTTCATCGACGATATCCATGGCATCAACGGCAGTACGCCGGAGGAGACCATGCGCCATATGGGTGAGATCGCCTCGCCGGGCATGACGGGAACAGAGAAGACCATCGTGGATATCCTGCAGGAAAAGGGCCGGGCGTAAGGGCCAGACCCTGGCCCGCTGCCCGCGAAAATAAAAAGCGCATCACCTGGAGATCTCCTCCGGATGATGCGCTGTCTTTTATTATGCGTTCTTTTTCTGATCGTCCTTTTTCTTTCTGAACCGGTCTAAGAATTTCTTCTTCTCCGGCAGAGGCGGGATCCCGCCGCGGACGCTTTTGATCTCTGTTATGTACATACCGCTGATCACGACCTTGGCCTCGGTCTTTAAGGGAAGCTGTAAAAATACCTTTTCATCGGCGATCATGGTCATGATCCTGGGACCGATCTTGGCTTTTACCACCGGGATCTTGGCGCGCTTGGCGTACCAGGGCGTCTGCTCATAAACGATGGCCGGAAGTCCGGCTTCCTTCAGCTTCAGTTTCTTTTTGTCAATGGCCATAAGCGTTACCACCTGCTTGGCGGCGTCGATGGTGGCCTGGGCCTCAACCTGACGTTTCTCCAGCTTTCGTCCAAAGTAGTACAGAACACCGAGCACGATGGCTGCAATGATGAGGACTACGAAAAGGACGTTCATTACGATGCTCCAGTTCATGGGTATACCTCCAGTTGTCTTCACGTTCGCCCTCTTTGCAGGGCATTGCTTGTATAAGTATAGCATTCCTTACATAAAAGTGCAAGGAGATTTTCCGTCTCCGGCAGCCCTCCGCCTCCTGCCCCAGGGGCTTTTTTTGCGGCTTTTTTGCGGCCTTGAAGTCCGAAAAGAATTGACGGTATTTGCAAATAATGGTAAAATATAGATATTCAGAACAAATGGTGCGAATTTTTCAAGGAAAGGTGACACGACTATGGGAAAACAGACAGTATGGGAGGAAATTGACAAAAAATCGGCGGAGATCCTGGAGGCCAGCGACCAGATCTGGGGATGTGCAGAGACTGCTTTTACAGAGCATCAGTCCATGAAGGTCCTTTGCGAGCTGCTGAGAAAAGAGGGCTTTCAGGTGGAAGAGGGACTGGCAGGCGTGGAAACGGCCTTTAAGGGTACCTTTGGTTCCGGGAAACCGGTGATCGGCTTCCTGGGAGAGTTTGACGCATTATCGGGTCTGGACCAGGAAGCAGGGGCCACGGAAAAGAAACAGCTCCATGCAGGCGCTCCGGGCCATGGCTGCGGCCACAACATGCTGGGTGCGGCTTCTCTGTCTGCGGCCTTAGGGCTTAAGAGATATCTGGAGGAGACAAAAAAATCCGGTACAGTGGTCTATTTTGGCTGTCCCGGCGAGGAAGGCGGCTCCGGCAAGGCGTTTATGGCCAAGGGCGGCGCGTTTTCCGGCCTTGACGCGGCCATTACCTGGCATCCCGGCGATCTGACCCGGGCCGATACAGGAAGCTCCCTGGCAAACTACCAGGTGGCCTATAAATTCTATGGCACCAGCGCCCATGCAGGCGGAGCCCCCCATCTGGGAAGGAGCGCCCTGGATGCTCTGGAGTTAATGAACATGGGCGTTCAGTTCCTCCGGGAGCATGTGGTCCCCGAGGCCAGGATCCATTACGCCATCACAAACACCGGCGGCTATTCCCCCAATGTGGTGCAGCCCTATGCAGAGGTGCTTTATCTGATCCGTGCGCCAAAGAATAAACAGGTGGAGGAGATCTACCGCCGTGTCAATAAGATCGCGGAAGGCGCGGCCCATATGACAGAGACCCGGGTGGAGATCGATTTTGTGAAGGGCTGCTCCAACCTGGTGAGCAACAAGGTGATCGCAAAGAAGCTGTGGGAAAACCTCACGGAGCTTGGCGCGCCGGAGTATACAAAGGAAGAAATGGAGCTGGCCCAGGCCATCCACGACAGCGTGGGAGAAAGCTGCTATGAGTCCATTGAAAAGGTGGCGAAGACCTGCGATAAGGAGACGAAAAAAGAGGTGCTGGCCCACAGAGGCGAGGCCATGTACCGGTTCGTGGCACCCTTTGATCCGGTGGGGATCATGTCCTTTGGCTCCACCGACGTGGGCGATGTGAGCTGGAACTGCCCAACCGCCCAGGCATATGTGGCCACATGGGCGGCAGGAACGCCGGGCCATTCCTGGCAGGTGGTCTCCCAGGGCAAGAGCGGCCTGGCCCATAAGGGACTGATCTACGCGGCCAAGGCTATGGCGGGAGCCGCTGTGGATATGATCGAGGACCCGGAGATCATCAAAGAGGCATGGGCTGAGATGGAGGAGACGCTGGAGGGCGATACCTATCACTGCCCGATCCCGGACGGATGCAGGCCCAGGGCCATCGGAATGACAAAATAAAACGCGGACTATATCACGGACGCCGGAGGGGCGCTGCTGGATCATCTGTATGGATGACCGGGCAGCGCCCCTTTTCACATCTACAATTCCATCTGCTCCGGAAATGCTTCCTTCCTTAAAAGCCCCCACATCCGGTCAATATAGGAGAGGGTGTAAAAGTTTTCATAGTAATGGTAATAAAAGGCTCCCTTCAGGGTCATGGAGTAGACCCCGTCCATTTCTTCGGCAAATCCCAGCAGCCTTGCAAGGCGCAGCTCCAGCCCGTACATTTTCTTTAGGGGAACGCCGAAAAAGGCTTCAAAGTCCCGGGGATCCACGCGGGTGCTGTAAGCGGTCCAGAACAGGTAGTAGATCATCCGCTGGCGGGGCGTAAACCGGAGGGTCAGGGCTGTGGGCAGTTTTTTCTGGTCTATGCGCCGGATATACTCCTCCACAGAAAAGGTGTTGATCTTAAACTGGTCCCTTAAGAGCGTGGCGGCAGAGCAGCCGAACCCTAAGAAGTTATCCCTGGTCATGGAGGAGTAGGAAGCATGCTTCTCCCTGGCAAAGGTCCAGATGGAGCTTCTGGTACAGCCGGTCTCCAGGCAGTACCGGGTGATCTGGTCCAGAAGCCGCCGCTTTTCCTTTTTTCCCATGGACGGAAGGACGCTGTCGGTGAAGGTGAAATCAATGAACGGATAGAGGGCCACATGGTTGGCCCCGGCTTCAAAGGCAGCATCCACGTCGGCCTTCAGATCCCCAAAGGTCTGGGATGGAAGGGCAAAGATGAAATCCATGGACACCGTTTCAAAGGGGACCTGGGAGAGGGCGGCTTTTAGCGGATCCATGTCCGCGCCGGTCCGGCCCAGGAGCTTCTGAAACTTTTCCTGGAAGGACTGGATCCCGATGCTGAGCTTTGTGATCCCGGCCTCTTTTAAGATATGGAGGGTCCGGGGCGTTACATTTTCCGGATGGAGTTCGATCCCGATGCCCTGGGTAATGATAAAATGCTCCTGGATGGCGTCGATGATCTCCTTTATGCGGTCCGCCGCCAGGGCCGGAGTGCCGCCGCCGAAGTACAGGCTGGTGACGGTCTTTTTTCCGGGAATTTGGCTTCCTGCCAGGTGGATCTCCCGGATCAGGGCGTCGATGTACCGGCTGCATGCTTCCTCGGAGTAGAGGGTCTTGCAGTAGGGACAGAAGCTGCAGATGCTCCGGCAGAAGGGGATATGGACGTACAGCCCCAGGCCGTCACAGTCAGAAAAGGGCAGCTCCTGATCGTATTCGTTTTTAAAAAGGAAGGGCTTTGTGGAACGGGTCAGCCACATCCGTGTCAGCTCTGTGATCATATGTATACAGCTCCTAAATATATTTCAGATACGTTTTCAGCATATCCAGGACGATCCGGGGCTTTCCCTGGAAGATCAGGGTGTATTCTGCCACAAAGAAATAGCCGCACTGGCTGCACAGGTCCGGGACAGAGATGCAGCGGCCGCAGGTGGAGAGGGTCCCGTTTTCCATGACCACGCACTGGCGGCAGGGAGTGGGGAAGCTTCCGTCGATCAGATAGGGAAAGGCGCTTTTTAAGTTGAAGACCGGGACGCCCTCCTCCATCATTTCCTCGATGACGCGGCAGCAGGAGGCCTTTTCCTCCCGGGACAGGGACAGCTCCCTGGTGTCGGGATAGGGGGTATGGAAATTAAAGGAAACGGCCCGCACATTTTTCGTATCCCTGGCGGTCCGGCACACATGGCGGACGGTGTCCTTATTGATCTGGTTGATGGCCATGTAAAAGCAGATGTTGCCAGAGGAAGCGTTTTTGATGTTTTCCATGATGAGGTCATAGGTGTCTCCCCGGACGGCGTTGTGACGATCCCGGTCCCCGTCCAGGCTCAGAAGGATCAGATCGGCCTCCGGGAGATCCAGGGGAAAGGTTCCGTTGGTGACCACGTTGACGATGAGAAAGCCCATGCGCTTTGCCTCGATCACCAGGTCCCGGAGGGTGATGTCCCCGTCCCTCCATAAAAAGGTCTCCCCTCCGCAGAAAAAGAGGATACGGATCCCCATGGAGTAAAGCTGTTCCATCTCCCGGCGGATCTGGGTGTAAGGATAGAGGACAGAGGTGATATTGTTGACAGAGCAGTGCTTACAGTGCAGGTTGCACCGGTCCGTCACGATGATGGTGCCAAGAATGGGATCGCTTTTTTTAAAGCGGATCGTCTTTAAGCCAAAGGCGGCCAGGGGGAGGAAGGAGGAAATCTTCATGGGGGAACATCCTTTCTTTTGAGAAGAGATTTTCATTTTAAACCATTGTATCATATCTGCGCTTCTGGTTCCATAGAGAAAGATCTCCTTTGTTCCTGGAAAGAAAAAATATGGGGAGCGGTTTTCCTCCAGCGGCATTATGGGGGAACAGGCCTGTACCGGCTTAAAGAGGTATGCAGCAGGTTGTCAGGGCGTAAGACTGATAAATAGCGGCATAGATCAAAAGGGTAAGATATGGTTGTGCGGGACTGTATCCTGGGTTATACTGATGAGACAAGAGATTTTCAGTAAGGAGGACTGACATGGCAGTATATTTTTACGGCTGTATTACATTGGATGGATATATGGCTGCAAAAGGGCATGGCCTGGACTGGCTTTATGATACAGGAAGTCCGGAGGAGACCAGCTATGACGAATTTTACAGCCATATGGATGTGACCTTGATGGGGCGCCGGACGTTCCAGGAGATCGAAAAAACAGGGGATCCAGCCTCTGTTTATCCCACCACAGAAACTTATGTCTTTACCCACAGAGAGCTTTCCTGTCCGGGATTTACGGCAGTCAATGGCGATCCTGTGGAGTTTGTAAAAGGCCTGGGACAGGACCGCAGCATCTGGGTGGTGGGCGGAAATACCATTCTTGCCCCTCTGCTGGACCAGGATATGGTGGACTGTCTCATCGTTCAGGTGGCTCCAGTGCTGTTAGGCGAGGGGATCCCTCTGTTTACGCAGAAGGAAGCCATGCGCCGGTTCCGGCTGGAAACCGTCCGGCAGTACGGGCAGTTTGCGGAGCTGGTGTATGGCCGGAGATAACCGGGGCCGTTCATCTCCAACTGTTTTCTTTGCGTTGCACAGCAGAGAAGGACATGCTATACTAACCGCGGAGCGTCTGGCATGACAGACAGACTTTTTGCATACATGGCGGAAAGCCGGACGTCTGCCGGATGATCATTAAGAGAACAGGATGGATAAGAGTATGAAGTTCAGAAGAAAACTTGCGGCGTTTACGGCCGCCTGCGTCCTTGGGACCGCATCATTTACGGGAATGGAAGCAGAGGCGGCAGAAATTCCGGAATACATGAGATCTGTGACGTATTTCGGAGACGAATGGCCCATTAACTACTGGAACAGCGAAGACAAAAACATGGAAGAAAATATGGCGCGGATCGCTGCCGACGGCTTCAACAGCCTGATCCTGGTGATCCCGTGGCGGGAATTCCAGCCCAGCGAGGTGGGAAGCTATTTCAATGAAAGGGCCTTTGCCCGCCTGGACCAGGTGATGGACTGTGCGGAGCGCCATGGCCTGGGAGTGGTCCTGCGGCTGGGATACGTATGGGATTACCTGGGGGCGACCGAGACGCCGAAGCGGTTTGCGGCCATCACAAAGGACGATGGTCCGGAGCGGAAGCTGTGGCTGGAATACAGCAAAAAGGTGTATGAAACGGCGGCGGCCCATGAAAACTTCTGGGGCGGCTTCATTACCTGGGAGGATTTCTGGAACTATACGGAAAATATGGGCCGCGACATGGCCATGTCCAGCCGGATCCGTATGGCAAAGGACTGTGGCTACCAGGCGTACCTGGAGGAAAATTACACTCTGGACCAGGTAAGGGGATTTTACGGCCCGAAGCTGGAGACGTTTGAACAGGTATATATCCCATATAAGGACCATCCCTCCGCGGAGCTTTTTTATGAATTTTATGACCATTTCCTCACAGAGCTGACGACGGAGACCCAGGCCGTGTTCCCGGGGCTGTCCCTGGAAATCCGGGCAGACGGGGACATCGTGTATGACGGGATGGGAGGAAAGAAATATTATTCCCACAGTGCCACCTACCCCTGTCCGGGGGCTGATTATGCGGCCCTCATGTACAGCGTGTCCATGGGACAGGAGAACACGGGAAATAAGATCTCTGCCTCCACGGCCCTGGAGGCCATGACCAGGAATCTGGACAGTATTTACGCGGCGGCCGGGAAGCCGCTTTACATCGAGCAGCTTTTGTATATGGATTCCACTGAGGCCTTCTCCCATAATACCCAGGTGGAGGATGAACAGGTGGGAGAGTTTGTCAGGAACCTGGCCCCAGTGCTTTCTGGACGGACCAATGGATACGGGCTATGGGTATACAGGAATTACGTGAATAATGCCGTTTATAACAGCCAGTTTGCCCTGGACCAGGAGGGCTGGAGCTTTTCTGGAGACAGCCGGATCGAGGAGAGGAACGGCTCCAAGGCGGCAGTCATCGGGAAAAAGGGCTCCATTTCCCAGGATCTGGATGGCCGGATCCCCGGAAGCAGCCGGATCCATGTGGAATTTTACGCAGAAGCAGAAAACGGCGGAGCCAGTGTGACGGTACAGCTGGGCGGCGACGAGCAGACGATCCATGTGGGCGAGGGGAAAACGTACCGGATGGAGTTTGCATCCCTTCCCAGATACACGTTTTCCATCACCGCAGAACGGCGGATCCATGTGGACGATATCCGGGTCTATACCTATGAGCAGAACGGCCGGATCTATGAGCGGGACGGAAGCGCGGGAGATCTGGCCGGGGATTTCCGGACACTCAATGGAGAGCTGGCCGCAGAATAGGAGATGGAAGAGGAATGGAGCTGACAGGAGAGAAAAAGAACTGGGGACGTGGGATGGCGGAGGCGTTTTCCATGGTTAAGGATCAGGCGCCTCTGGTACACATGATCGCCAACTATGTGACGGCCTCCTTCTGTGCCGACGCCATGGCGGCCATGGGGGCCAGACCGCTCATGGCCCAGGCCCCGGAGGAGATGGAGGAGATCACCGGATCGGCGGACGGACTGGCAGTGAACCTGGGCCAGCCGTCGGAAGAAAAATATCTGGCCTGTGAGCGGGCGCTTCAGACTGCCGGAAATCTTGGGCTCCCAGCGGTCCTGGACCCGGTGGGAGCCGGGGCGTCCGGATACCGGAAAAAAGCGTCGGCCAGTCTGTGCGCGGCTTCATGGCCTGGGAGGGCCTGGTCCGGAGTGCTGAAGGGAAACAGCTCAGAGATCCACACGGTGCTCACCGGAGCCGCCGCCCACAGCGGAGTGGACAGTGTGGGGATGTTTTCCCATCTGGAAGAGGAGGCCGCGTTTTTAAGGGATATGAGGGAAAAAGACCGGAACATGGTGATCCTGGAGACAGGAGCGGTGGATAAGCTCTGCTGGATCTCAGAGAGCGGTGGAAAAGACCGGATCTTCCGGGCTGCCTTCGGCCATGAAAAGAGCCGCCGGGTGAACCTGGTGGGCACGGGCTGCGTCACAGGAGCTGTCCTGGGAGCCCTTCTGGCAGCGGAGCATAAAAAAACGGGAGCCATGCCGGGAACGGACCGGATGGCCCTTCTGGCGGCCTCGGCGGTATCCATGGTCTCTTTTAGCTGTGAGGCCATTGGGGACGGAGGGTATGGAACATATAAATGGAAGCTTCTGGACGCTCTCAGCCAGCCGGACCTGGATTTATATGAGGCGTACATAGGGAGAAATATGAAATGGATATGTTAGAGATCATGAAAAAGGAAGAGGCATACTGCTCAGACCACAGGGACATGCCGGGAGAGCTTCAGAAAAAGGCAAAAATGCTGTGCTGGAGGTACAATCAGACCAGTCCGGAGGAGGGGGATGTGCGGGCAGAGATCCTGCGGGAGCTTCTGGGAACGTGCCACCCTCTGACGTTCATCGAACCGTCCTTCCGCTGTGATTATGGCTTCAACATCCACACCCACGGGCTGACGGTGATCAATTATAACTGCGTGATCCTGGACACATCTCCGGTCCATATCGGGGAAAATGCGTTTATTGCGCCGGGCGTCTGCATTGCCTGCTCCGGCCATTCCAAAGACGCGGCCCAGCGGGCGGCCGGGATCGGTACGTCAGCGCCGGTCACCATTGGCCGGGACGTCTGGATCGGAGCCAATTCCACTGTCTGCGGCAGCGTTTCCATCGGGGACGGGACCATCATCGGGGCCGGAAGCGTGGTCACGAAGGATATCCCATCCGGGGTGATCGCTGCGGGCAATCCCTGCCGGGTGCTCCGCAGGGTGACGGAGGAGGACAGGTGCAGGATAACGGGGGAAGAAAGGGGATGATCCTAGGCGATCATCCCGCTTTCCTCTAAAAAGCAGATCATCAGGCTGACGGCCAGGAGATCTGCGCAGCCGCCGGGACTCAGATTCCTTTTTATAAAGGACTGGTCCAGGGCGGCTGTTTTTTCTCTGAAGGATCCCGGGGTCAGCTCTGCAAGGAGGGCACCGGCTTCTTTTTTTCCGGCAGCAGCCTCTGTTAAGCCGCCCCGGTGGATCATATTGGTGTCGTCCACCTGGGAGAGCAGGGAAAGAAGCGTCAGGACGGCTGCGTCGTTTAAGGAAAAGCCCTGGGACAGCCAGGCCTTTAAGGCCGGAAGGCCGATGGTAAGGGCCGACGGAAAGCCCAGGGCAGCCTCTCCGCGGGCTCCGGCAATGCCGTAGGCTGTGTGGATCCGTTCTCCGGCCGTTTCCTCTGGGGAGCGTCTGCGACCGGCCCCGGCGGACACGTCCTGGCGTCTGTCTTCGGCTTTGAAGTCTTTCAGGGAGCAGCTTCCCAGCTTTTTGCATTCCCCGACCACCGCGTCCAGCGGCACAGGAGGCTTCTTTCCGAGCAGGAAGGCGTCTTTATATACCTTTCCCAGGGCTCCGCAGAGGATGGCAGAGGCAAAGATCAGGCCCTTGTGGGTATTGACGCCGCCGGTAGCAGAAAACATCTTTGCTTCGGCGTTCTGTCCGGCGAAACGGAGCCGTTCAAAAAGCCGGTCCCCGGTCTCGTCCCCATGCTCCCAGCCGATGCTGAAAAAATCCCGGAACCAGGGGATCAGGGCGGAACTGCTGTCCACAAAGGTGAAAAAGTCCATGTCCTGGTGGGAACCGGAGTTATTCCGGTCCACCAGGCCGGGCTTTGGCGTAGCCGATACCTCATAGAGCAGGGCGCGGACGGCTGCCGCCGCTGCCTGGTCGGCGGACTGTTCCTTAAAATAGTCGTTGAGGATCTGGGCAGTCCTCCACCGTACCAGCTCCATGGAATGGGTGCGGTTTCTGGCACAGACCTTTGCATTTTCGCCGCAGATCAGGCAGGAACGGGGCGGAAGGCCAAGAACAGAGCGGCTTAAGGGAACGGAATCCGGTCCCAGGACGTCTATGTCAAAGAGCCGTCCAAGTCCGTGGTTTTCTTCGATGGAGGCCATTTTCCTCTTTATTTCCGGGGCATCGGCAGCCAGAAGGAAAAAGGCCTCCGGCCCTGTGTTTTCCCTGGATTCCTCAAAAGAGAGGAGGTCCTGGCCGGAAACGGAAGCCCGGATCTCCCGGAGACCTTTCTCGAAAGCCCGGATGGCCATGGGAAAACACTTGATCTCTCCAGGGATATTTAAGGAAAAGCTGATGAGGCAGCGGGCCCCCGGTGTGTTTAAAAGGATTTTCTGTTTCCCGGCCCGGCGGCTCCGGGCGTCCAGGATCTCTGTCAGGGACGCCGGAGAGCCGCAGAAGATCTGGTTTAATTTCATGGGCGCGCTCCAAATTCGTTTTTCAGATACTGGGCCGTACACGGCGGCACAAGCTGTAAGACCTCCTCCGTAACGCCGGTTTCAGCCAGCAGCTTCCGGACTCTGGAGGCGCTGATCACCTCCGGATTTCCCTCGGGGGTCTCTGCTGTGGTCCGGGCGATCTTTATAAAGGAAATGCTGTACTGGGGCAGAAGCCGGATCATGGCTTCGTTATAATCTCTCGTCACCGGATCCAGGGGCTCCTCCCCGGCAAACCGCTTGGTGATATGGAACAGGGGGGCGATCCGGGAGGCGAACAGAGTAATGTCCAGCTCGCTCTGGATCCTGGCTGCATCCTCGCCCTTTTTCAGGAAATAGGTGGGGAAGGTAGCGGAAGAGATCATATATGGGCCAGAGGGATGGACCTTCACATTGGGAAGGTGGGCCGTTCCTTCCTTTACCAGACGCATGCGCACCTCAAAGGGGAAGAGGGAACGGTCCTCCTCCACCACAAAAATGTGGAGCAGGCTGCACCGGGAGGCGGCATAGGTGATCAGAGCCAGATGGCCTTTGGTAAAGGGGTTGCAGTTCATGACGATGCAGCCCACGCCTCCGGTCAGGGTGTTTCCATGGTTTTCAGGGGATTCCGGGAGGAATGCAGAGTAAAAACGCTCCAGCCCGTTTTTCCTGTTTTCCAGCATCAGCACCGACTGGGTCTCAGCCAGGGGATAAAAGCCGCAGGATGTGAAAAGAACCTTGTTTTTTGGCCTGGTGATGACGAAAAGATCATAGTGGCCAGCTTCAAATCGGTTTTCTACCAGTCTGGATACCAGGCTTCCCAGGGCGTTCTGACCTCTTAGGGCCTCGTCCACGGCAAAGCATTTTAAAAGGTTTCCGGCGCAGCAGCCGCAGCCCAGCAGAGTCTCGTCCGGGTCAAAAACGCCGAAGGCAGTTTCGATGTCATCTTCAAAAACCAGCTCGTGCTCCGATAAAAAACGGACCAGCATCTCTTTATCGTGGGGAAATCCCAGGGAGATCTCATGGATCGTAAATTCTTCTGTCATAGTATCCCTCCTGTCTGTTTTTACAGAGAGTATATCATTTTTCCGAGAAGATGAATAGAGGGATTTGTGTGAAAAAAGAATAAAAGAGGGAAGGAGTCAGAGAATACTGAGCAGATATGGGGGAATATGGAAAAACGATGGACGGGATAAGAAAAAAGTATGAGGATAGCACAAGCTGGTACATGGACAAAAACAGTGGAGCCACTTATAATGAATTTATATGGGGAGGAGGTGACAGAACATATGACATTGCGGGATATGGAGTATATTGCTGCGATTGCGGAGGACAAAAGCATCACTAGAGCGTCAACCAGATTGTTTGTTGCCCAGCCGGCTCTGAGCCAGTGTGTGCAGAAGGTGGAAAAGGAATTAGGGGTAAGGATTTTTCTGCGGGAAAGTAGTGGTGTCAGATTGACAGCAGAAGGGCAGTGCTATATGGAATTTATTCAAAAAACCCTCCATGAGCAGAAGAACCTTCATAAGAAACTGGAGGATCTGAGGCGGGCGGATCTTGGACAGATACACCTGGGATTCACCGGGACACAGTCTACATACGTTCTGCCCTATTTTCTTCCACAGTTTAAAGAAAAATATCCAAATATTGATCTGACTTTGGTGGAAGCCTCCAGTGAGGAAATTGAAAAAAGGCTTGTGAAAGGTGATATAGAGGTGGGAATCCTTCATACACCGGTTCTTCATAGGGAGCTGGATACCTTTAAGATCAGTGAGGATGAGATGGTCATTATTCCCAGGAGCAGCAGCCGTTTTCAGAAATATATTTATTACGAAGAAGGAGAGGCAGTTCCCTATCTTGATATGGAATTTTTGAAAGATGAACCTCTGGTGCTGACAAAATCCTATCAACGCAGCCGAATGGTATGTGAGCAGATTTTTGTAAAAGCAGGAATTGCTCCGTTTATCCGTCAGGAGTGTAAAAGTCTGAATACAGTTGACGCTCTTTGTCAAGTAGACTATGGAACTGCGCTGCTTCCTTCTAAACAGGTATCTTCCAGTTTAAAAAGGCGGGGGTACTATAAAATCAATCCGGACTATTCTGTGCCATATTCTTTTGTAGTAGCAGTATTACGGGATACCTATCTGCCGCTGGCTGCAAAGAAACTGTTGGAAGTACTCCATGAAATTGAGGGGACCTTTTAGAAGTCCTCTCATTTTTATTATAGAGCTTATGCCCCCAAAATGTTTTTCTTATTTCCCATAATAAAGGGAAAGAGATACAATTCAGATATAAAAACATTAAGAAATGGGGGAATCAATCATGATCGGTATTGGTATTATCTCACTGCTTATCTACATCGCATCGATTTTGGTGATCAACATGGTCCTAAAGCGTAAAATGGCTGAATCCATGATGTGGTCGTTTCTTCTGATCCTGCTGCTTGGTGGGATCTTTGGAGGACAGAGTGTAGTTACTCTGGCTCAGACGGGGATTAAATCTGCAGCTAAACAAGAAGTGGTATACGCATCCATGGCATTTGTCTTTATGGCATTTATGATGGATAAGACAGGAGTGATCGGGCGTCTGGTGGAAATCTTAAACAGTATTCTGGGAAGACTGCCGGGAGGCTCAGGATATGTATCCACGATTGCCAGTGCTCTGTTTGGCATGGTGTCTGGTTCTGGATCGGGAAACGCTTCAGCAGTGGGATCAATCACAATTCCCTGGATGAAGCAGAGCGGCTGGAGTACAGAACGGGCAACAACCATTGTGGCTGGAAATGCCGGACTTGGTATGATCTTTCCGCCGTCATCATCGATGCTGCTGCTTTTGGGAATGGAAGCCATAGCAGCAGAAGTGACCAGCAACCAGTTGTATGTAGGGCTTATGTGTGCCGGACTTGTAGTATTGGCATACCGACTCCTGATAGTATTCTTTTTTGCCAGGAAGGATGGACTAAAGGTACCCACTGGAAAAAATGCGGTCTTTGGTGATACCTTTAAGAAAAATGCTTCATCACTTATGATTTTTCTTGGAATCATAATACCGCTCTTGTTCCAAATGGGGCCCACAGGCAATGCTGTAAAGTCTGCATTGAATGCCCATACAGAAAACTCTTTTAAATCTATTTCGCTGGTTATGTGGATTCCGATAATGATGACCTTTTTCACAATCCTGGAGGGGTGGAAGTATCTGCCTCATGATTTTAAAGGCTGGAAGGATATGATAAAGGCTTCGGCTCCAAAGTACAGTGAAGTAGGATGCCTTCTTTTCTTTGCTTTTGCTGCTGCCAGTGTGCTGACAAAGCTGGGGCTTCAGGAGGAGTTTACAGCAGTATTTAACTCACTTGGAAATTATTCTGCAATTCTGGTTGTGTTATTGATCGCTGTGATTACGACCCTCATGGTAGGACCTTTTACAGGGACTGCTTCCACGACGGCGTTGGGTGCGCTGTCTTATGCGGCATTGAGGTCCATTGGACTTGCACCGGTAGCATGCTGCGTCGCATTCCTGTTTTTGGTATCTAATGAGGGATGTATTCCTCCAAATTCTGCACCTATTTATATTGCCAGTGGTATTTCGGGTTTGAATGAGCCGTCCAGGATATTTAGGAATCTGCTTCTGCTTTATGCACTTCCCGTAGTGCTTATGGCCATCCTCATTATGCTGGGATTTTTCCCGATTGTCGGGGCGTAAAGGAGAGATATGTATGAAAAAGACAATTTATAATTTCTGTATGGTAGTCTTTGAAGTAACGCTCCCGTTATTTCTCATTATGGGAGCCATTCTGGTATTTGGCCAGCTGATCGGAGCGCTTATGGGAAATGGAGCCTTTGTCAAGGGAATTAACGATGCATTGAAAACGTATTCGGTGTGGGTTGCCAGTATATGCGCATTCTCGGGATTTATCATGAGCTATACCAGAGAAAAAAAGAAATGATAGAGGGGGTGTCTGTATATGGAAATTAAGAAACCGGCAATAGCTGGAACCCTGGAATCCAGCGACTGCCAGATCATGATCCGTCCGAATGGAGGAGAAGGCATCAGCATTGATCTGGAAAGTGACGTTAAAATGATGTTTGGAGATTCGATCCTGGCCACGGCAGAAAAAATTCTAAAGGATTTCGGGATCACAGACGCCTATGTGGAAATCCATGATAAGGGAGCATTAGACTGTGTTATTAAATCCCGGATGCAGTGTGTGATCTGTCGTGGAGCAGAAGTACATTATGACTGGTCAAGGGAGGAATAAATATGGCAGAAAGAACGATCCATTTAAAACGGACCAGCCTTTATGCCAGCGGGGCCAGTCCTGTGAATATGATTCAGGCAGTATTTTATAATGAGGATATGCTGATTTATGACCTGGAAGATTCAGTACCGGCATCAGAAAAGGATGCGGCAAGATTTCTTGTCTACAATATGCTTAAAGAGCATAGGCCCATCGATAAATACGTGTGTATAAGAGTCAATGGGATCTATTCTGATGAGATTGACGAGGATCTGCAGGCCGCGGTGCGGGCAAGACCAGACGCTATCCGTATTCCGAAAGTAGAATATGCAAGGGAAGTACAATCTGTTTCCAGACGTATTGCTGAAATTGAACGGGAAGCCGGTGTTGAGGAAGGGAGCATTGAACTGATCTGCAATATTGAATCTTATATGGGTGTTATTAACGCAATGGAAATCGCTCATGCAGATCCAAGAATCGTGGCTATGGCTGTCAGTGCAGAAGACCTGACCGCAAGTTTAAGGGCACAGAGGACGAAAAAGGGATTGGAAGTATTTTATGCCAGGAACGCAGTCCTTTTAGCCTGTAGGTCTGCGGGGATCGATGCACTGGATATTGTGTTTAGCGATATCAACGATAAGGAAGGGCTGGAGGAAGATACGGCTCTGGCAAAGAATTTGGGTTTTGATGGAAAAACATGTATCCATCCCAGACAGATAGATACAGTCAATTCCTTTTTTACACCCAGTATGAAGGAAATTAAATATGCATTCCGGGTACTGAAGGCTGTGGAGGAAGGTAAACGCCAGCATAAGGGCGCTGTGTCACTGGATGGAGGCATGATTGATAAACCTATGGAACTGCGCGCCAGAACGACTCTGGCACAGGCAGAAGCAGCAGGTATCCATGTGGAAGGGATGGTGGTTTAAATGAAAAATGCAGCGGGACGTGAAATCCCGGAGAAAGTGGGAAATCGGGTATTAAAACCATATCGGGGAGCGTACACAGAAGTCCCTTCCAATGCACCTGTAAAAACGAAAAGGACTGCGGAAAAGCATGTTTCTGGAGATAACAAGCTTCTGGGGAGTCTAAAAGAGGCTGTCCAGGCTATTGGCCTTAAGGATGGTATGACAATTTCCTTCCATCACAGTTTTAGGGAAGGGGACGAGATTATCGGACAGGTACTGGAGACCATTCGGGATCTTGGGATAAAACATTTGAGATTTGCCCCCAGTGCTGTGGTAAATATTAAGAACTCATCCATTGTGGACTTTGTAAAGGACGGTACCATAGACCGTATTGAAGCCAGCGGAATCAGGGGGAGCCTGGGAGATGCAGTATTGACAGGACTTATGGATGAGCCAGTGATCCTTAGGACACATGGGGCCAGACCAAGAGCGATCGAGGCGGGAGAACTGGAGATTGATGCCGCATTTATCGGTGCTTCAGCGGCGGATGAGTATGGAAATGCAACCGGACAGATCGGTCCTAATGCCTGTGGCTCTTTAGGGTATTCTTTTATAGATGCGTACTGTGCATCAAAGGTAGTGGTCGTTACAGATAATCTGGTGGAGTATCCCTGCTGTCCAGCTAGTATATCTCAGCAATATGTGGATTATGTAGTAAAGGTAGACAGGATCGGAGACCCGGAAAAAATTGGAAAAGGTGCGGCCAGAATGACAAAAAATCCACGGGATCTGATGATCGCAGAAAGGGCAGCGGATGTGATTGCGGCCTCCAGAATGTTTAAAGAAAATTTTTCTTTTCAGACGGGAGCAGGAGCTATCAGTATTGCCTGTACGAATTATCTGGCTGAGAGAATGGAAAAACGTGGGGTCAAGGCTAGTTTTGCCCTGGGTGGTATGACTGCTGCTATTGTAGATATGTATAAAAAGGGCCTGGTGCGTGTATTGGAATGCAGCCAGTGCTTCGACTCCGTGGCAGCCAGAGCTATCATAGAAGAGCCAGGGATTGTAGAAATTGATAACGCAGTTTATTCTAATCCTTTTTCTAAAGGATCCATGCTGGATAAATTAAATTTTGGTGTCTTAGCGGCTCTGGAGGTGGACACAGATTTTAATGTAAATATATTAACTGGATCCTCTGGTGAGATGATGGGAGGACTGGGAGGAGGTCCTGACGTGGCGGCTGGAGCAGATATTTCGATCGTATGTCTGCCAGTGGTCCGTGGAAGGACTCCCTCGATTACAAAACGAGTGTTTACCTTATGTACACCAGGAGAGACTGTGGCCTGTGTGATCACAGAGGCGGGGATCGCATTGAATCCGAAGCATAAGTATTACGCAGAATTGAAAGAAGATTTGGAGAAGGCAGGGATGAAACTGGTGACGATCGAATATCTCCAGAGGCTGGCTGAATCGCTGACCGGAGTGCCCAGGCCCATAGAAACTACGGATAAGGTGGTCTGTGCGGTAGAATATCGGGATGGAACGGTGATCGATGTCATACGGGAAATCAAGAAAACATTCTAAAAAAAGCCCGGGATTTTAGGATCTTAAGATCCAGAAATCCCGGGCTGTAAACGTTTACTCAATGATCAGATCCACATCCGTCTTTTCCACCACCTCGCCGATGATGGCTCCAGTGATGCCCTGGGCGGTCAGCTTTTTGCAGAGCTCCATGGCCTGGTCGCCGGGAAGGGCCACCAGAAGGCCTCCGGAGGTCTGGGGGTCTGCGATCAGATCCACCAGGCACTGCTCGGCAGAATCCATGATCCGTAAATGGGGCTTCACATAATCCATATTCCGGTAGGCTCCGGCAGGGATGATGCCCATTTCCGCCAGCTCTCTGGCTCCGTGGAGCAGCGGGAGCTTTTTGCTGAAAAGCTTTAAGGTGCTGTCGCTTCCCTCTGCCATCTCATAGGCATGTCCCAGAAGACCAAAGCCTGTGATATCGGTGCAGGCATGGACATCCGGGAAGGTCTGGGCTGCTTCAGCTGCTTTGGCGTTCAGTGTAGCCATGGAACAGGTCATGGCGTCATAATCCTCTTTTGATACCAGGTCTGCCTTGGCTCCTGTGGTCAGGACACCGGTTCCCAGGGGCTTGGTGATCACTAAAAGATCCCCAGGCTGTGCGCCGACATTTTTAAGGATCTTATCGGGATGTACATATCCGGTGACGCAGAGACCGTATTTGGGCTCCGGATCCTGGATCGTGTGGCCGCCGGCGATGGTGCAGCCGGCTTCCACGGCCTTATCATGGCCGCCCTTTAAGATCTGCCGGATCGTTTCCTTGGAAAGACAGTTGGGAACACATAATAAGTTCATTGCCACCGCTGGCTGTCCGCCCATGGCGTACACGTCGCTCAAAGCGTTGGCTGCGGCGATCTGTCCGAACTGGTAGGGATCGTCCACGATGGGCGTAAAGAAATCCACAGTATGGATGGCGGCCACATCATCGGTGATCTTGTAGACACATGCGTCGTCGCTGGTATCAAAACCCACCAGAAGGCGGGGATTATAAACGTTTGGAAGATCTTCCAGTATTTCTGTAAGGACACCCGGTCCCAGTTTGGCTGCTCAGCCGGACGCGGTGGTCATCTGAGTAAGGGGCAGTTCTTTTGCCATTTGTAAAAACCTCCTAATTGATCATGATTTCATCATAACACCTGGATTTTTAAAAAGCAACTGTATAGATAAACATATTTACAACCGGTATATGTATTGAAATATGCTATTTGACAAGACTGCTGAAACAACGATAAAATAAAGGGTAGCTTATTGGGCGAAAAATACAAGCAGGAGGATTTGATCATGGCAAATGTAGTCGTAAATGCAGTGGGAGACCAGTGCCCGATCCCGGTAGTAAAAGCCACAAAGGCATTAAAGGCAATGACAGAGGCTGGAACCGTTGAGGTTCATGTAGATAATGAGATCGCCGTCCAGAACCTGACCCGTCTGGCATCCAGCAAGGGCTTAAAGTCCTTTGCAGAGAAGAAGGAAGAAAAGCTGTTCATCGTGAAGATCACCCTGGACAAGCCCCTGGAGGAGAACGGAGCCGAGGAGGAGGCTTCCTGCGGCGTGGACAGAAGAAAAAATACCGTAGTAGCCATCGCTTCCGAGCGCATGGGACATGGAAACGACGAGCTGGGCAAGGTCCTGATGAAGGGCTTTATCTTTGCTCTTTCCCAGTTGGACGAGCTTCCCAGCACCATCCTTTTCTACAACGGCGGCGCAACCATCACGACCGAGGGCTCTCCGTCTCTGGATGATTTAAAGAATATGGAGGCCCAGGGCGTGGAGATCCTTACATGCGGAACATGTCTGGATTATTATAATCTGAAAGACAAGCTGGCGGTGGGAAGCGTGACCAATATGTACACCATTGTGGAAAAGCTTGCCAACGCAGATAAGATCATCAAGCAGTAAGGAATAACAGGAGAGTATCATGTATCAGGTGGGAATCGATATCGGGTCCAGTGCGGCCAAAACAGCAGTCATAAAGGATGGGGAGGTCGTGAAGACCTACCTTTTAAATACAGGCTTCAGCAGCAGGAAAACGGCGGAGGATATCTACCAGATGCTGGAGAAGGACGGGATCCACAAGGATAACGCCGCCTATGTGGCTACGGGCTACGGACGGATATCGGTCCCCTATGCCGATAAATCTGTAACGGAGATCACCTGCCACGGAAAGGGAGCCTGGCATCTGTTCGGAAGGAACGGGACGGTCATCGACATCGGAGGCCAGGATACCAAGGGGATCGCCTTGAAAAACGGCCGTGTCATGAAGTTCATCATGAACGATAAGTGCTCTGCGGGTACCGGGAAGTTCCTGGAGGTCATGACCAACCGTCTGGGACTGACCATGGAGGAGCTTTCAGACCTGGCATCCCGGGGAAATCCCATTACCATCAGCTCCATGTGTACTGTGTTTGCAGAATCGGAGGTCATCAGCCTCATCGGAAAGGGAACTCCCAGGGAAGATATCGCTTACGGCGTCATCGAATCGGTGGTCACCAAGGTGGTGCAGCTGATCTCCCAGGTGGAGGGGGATCAGTATTTCCTCACCGGCGGGCTCTGTGAGGATCCCTATATTTTAGAACGCCTTTCCCTTGCGCTCCATGCGCCGGTGGAAAGCGTACCCCTGGCCAGATACGCCGGGGCCATCGGAGCAGCGCTTACGGCTGCCGTATAGAGAAAGGAAACATCAGAATGAATCGTGATCTGCCCAAATTATTTGATGAATTTGTAGATGCCAGAAAAAATGGCTTCCTGGCGGCCAAGGAATTTAAGGAGAACGGTGGAAAATTAGCGGGGACTCTCTGCTCTTATACACCGAAGGAAATTCTGGATGCCGGAAATATTGCAGCTGTTGGTCTCTGTGGGACCAGTAACGAGACGATCCCGGATGCAGAGAAGGTGCTCCCTAAAAATCTATGCCCGCTGATCAAGGGGACCTATGGATTTGCGTCGACTGAAAAATGTCCATATACATATTTTTCCGATATCATCATTGGTGAGACCACCTGTGATGGAAAGAAAAAGATGTACGAGCTTTTGAATGAGATCAAGGAAACGTACGTGATGCACCTTCCCCAGGGTCAGGACCGCCCTTATGCCAAGGATATCTGGTATGAAGAAGTCTGTCTGTTAAAGAAGAAAATAGAAGAAAAATTCGGTGTTACCATCACAGACGAGGATCTGAGACGGGCCGTGCGGGTACGCAACGAGCAGAGGAAGGCTCTTTGTGAGATGTATGAGCTTCAGGCTTTATGTCCGCCGCCTATGCGTGGAACAGAGATGATGCTGGCCCTCCAAAAGGGAAGTTTTACATTTGATATCCAGAAGCAGACGGAACATATCACGAAACTGGTCAGTGAAGCAAAAGCTGCGTATGAAAGGGGAGAACGTCCAGTTCCAGCCTCTGCCAAGAGGATTCTGGTTACAGGCTGCCCCACCGGCGGCGTGATCCAGAAGGTAGGCATGGTGATCGAGAACAACGGCGGTGTGATTGTATGTTTGGATGATTGCTCGGGTGAGAGGACGAAGAGCATGATGATCGACGAGAACGCAGACGATATTTTACGTGCGATCTCTGACCGATATCTTTCCATTCACTGTTCCGTTATGACGCCCAATGACGATCGTCTGGAAAATACAAAGAAGATGATCGAGAAATATAAGGTAGACGGTGTGATCGAGGTGATCCTCCAGGCTTGCCATACATTCAATGTGGAATCCCACAAGACCCGCCGGGTGGTTGAGGATGAGTTGGGAATTCCTTATCTGAAGCTGGAGACCGATTATTCCACCACAGACAGCGGCCAGATCGAGACCCGTGTAGCGGCCTTCCTGGAAATGCTGTAAGATCAAGATGCCATGGGGCTGCTGTAAAAGAGAAGGTTTTGAACCTCTCTTTTGCAGCAGCCCCTTTTTACATGAAAACTATTCACAATTTCTTAAGAAGTCACGAATTGAAAAGCCCTGTGGGTTGTGGTATGATAAAATCAAGATTTTGCGAGGAGGATACGAAAATGAAGCAGACGTCCCTTGTTATCATGGCGGCCGGGATCGGAAGCCGGTTCGGCGGCGGGATCAAACAGCTGGAGCCGGTGGGGCCCAACGGCGAGATCATCATGGATTATTCCATCCACGACGCCCTGGAGGCCGGTTTCAATAAGATCATTTTCATCATCAGAAAGGATCTGGAAAAGGATTTTAAGGAGATCATCGGAAACCGGATCGAAAAGGTGGCTCCGGTGGAATATGCATTCCAGGAGATGGATGACCTGCCGGAGGGATTTACAGTGCCGGAGGGCCGGAAAAAGCCCTGGGGAACGGGACAGGCCGTTCTGGCAGCCAGAAACGTGATCCACGAGCCCTTCCTGGTGATCAATGCCGACGACTATTATGGAAAAGAAGGATTTAAAAAGATCCATGACTATATGGTAAACGAGATGGACGAGGACGGAGACTGCTACGATATGTGTATGGCGGGCTTTATTTTGTCCAATACTTTAAGCGAGAACGGAGGCGTTACCAGGGGCGTGGCCACAGTGGATGAAAACGGGTGCCTTGCCAAGGTGACGGAGACCTACGATATTTACCAGGACGCAGATGGAATGCATGCGTCTGACAACGACGGAAATCCGGTGACTGTGGAAGCCGGACAGCACGTTTCCATGAATATGTTCGGTCTGCCCATGGGCTTTTTAAAGGAGCTGGAGAAGGGATTTCCGGAGTTCCTGGGAAATGTGAAGGAGGGTGACGTAAAGGCCGAGTATCTGCTCCCGGCCATGATCGACCAGTGCATCCGTACCGGAAAGGCCAGAGTCCGTGTACTGGAAACACGGGATAAATGGTTCGGAGTCACATATAAAGAAGATAAACCGGCGGTGGTGGCCTCGATCCGCAGGCTGGTGGATGAAGGCGTTTACCCGGAGAAGCTGTTTTAAATATTGAAGTGCGCTTCCCGCTCCTTCCTGCATATTATGATCCCAAAGGGATTTACAGGAAAAGGAGCGGGAACTTTTATGGAAAGGATCTACCGAGGCTATCCCCAGGCCCTCCATGCCATGGAGCGGAGTGGGGATCTGATGCCATACATGCTGTACCGGAGAGAGGAACAGGCGGGACGCCGGAGCGCGGCTCTGGAAAAACGCCGTTTCCGGGATCCGGAATATTTTAAGGGGCTGTATCCCTGGTCCGTCAGACGCTGCCAGAGCTTTGTGGAGGCGTGCTATGACCGGTACGATCACCCGGGAAGCCCCATTTATGATGAATACCCGGACCGGGTACTGCTGCTGGGGATCCGGAACCGGATCCTCGAAAAGATGCGGGAACAGGGGGAGGACCCAGACCAGGATCTGGTCTGGCTTCTGACCCTCCAGGAGATCTTACGGCGGCGGGCGATCAGTTAAAGGACCGGCGTACAGGATACGCCGTCCGGAAGAAAAGGCAGACAGGAAGAGAACTGAATGAAAACAGGAAAAAAAATTGCAGTGCTGGCGCTGATCTTTGTGGCGGCAGCCATCATTTATTTTGTCTGGCCCCTGGGCCGGAAGGAAGAGAATAAAACAGGCGTCGTGTATACTGCCATGGGCGAGGCAGAGCTTCCGGTGGTGTATCCAACGGCCCTGGGACGGGAGCTGGCGCCGTTATTCGGCCATCGGGAGGAGCTGGCTGTCACAGCAGAACGTGACAGCCTCCTGGTGCTGCCGGAGGACCGCAGGCTTCCCATCCGGATCCAGTATGGAGACGAAATAAAGACACTGCAGTATGAGATCCGGACCATGGACATGACCCATCTGGTGGAGCGCACCATGGTCACAGACTGGACCGAGGAAAACGGTCAGATAAACGCAGTTCTGCCAGTCCAGAACCTTCTGGAGCCGGAGACCCAGTATCAGCTGGGGATCCAGGCGGTCCTTTCGGATGGGACCAGCGCCTGGTACTACGCCCGGATCCTGGAGACGGACAATGATCATGCAGCCCAGATGCTGGCCCTGGCGGAGGACTTTTCCCAGAAGACCTTCCACTATGATTCGGCCCAGGAGCTGACCACCTATATGGAGTCGACGCCCAGCGCGGATAATTCCAGCTTCGGAACAGTCACACTGAAAAACAGCTTTACCCAGATGACCTGGGGAAGCCTGGGCGTGTCCCGGGGAGAAACGGTCTTTGCGTCCCTTAAGGAGCTTTCCGGTGATCTGGCCAATATTGAGCTGGAATACTATGTGACCAGGGAGGCAGACGGCGGAGCCGGGGAAACGGACGGCGGGGAGACAGAGGTCTATGGGGTGACTGAGAACTTCACTTTAAAGTGGAGCAGCCAGCGGATCTATATGATGGATTATGAAAGGACCATGAACCAGCTCTTTTCCGGAAGCCGGGAGCTATTCTCAGGAAAGCGCATCCTGCTGGGGATCTCCGACGGAGAGGGGATGTACGCAAAGAAAAGTGAAAATGGCCGGTATACGGTCTTTGTGACCAACCGGGAGCTGTGGGCCTATGACCGGGAGGAGGGAGACAGCATCTGCATTTTTGCCTTCGGAGGCTGGAACACGGATGACCTCCGGGCCCTCCAGGACCGCCACGGGGTGGAGATCCTGGAAGTGTCCAACGGGGGGGCTGTGGATTTCCTGGTCTACGGCTATATGAACCGGGGCGGCAGAGAGGGATACACAGGCGTTTCCTATTGCCGTTATGAGGCAGAATCCAATACGCTGACGGAACAGTTCTTCCTTCCGGCCGCCGAGCCGTACAGCGAGCTCCGGCTGGATCTGGCCCGCCTGGCCCATAAGGGACAGAACGGTATTTTTTACATGTATATGGGCGGAAGCGTTTATGGGATCGATCTGAACAGCCACGAGTATGTGGTGGTAGCTTCAGGGCTGGATGAGGAACGGTTTGCGGTCAGTTCCGATGGGTCCCGGCTGGCCTGGCAGGAGGATACGGGGATCTATGATTCCAGGATGCTCCATATCATGGACCTGGATACAGGAGACAAGACCCAGATCGGAGACGGAAAGAGCGATGCGTACAGGATCCTGGGCTTTGTAGGAAGCGACTGCGTGTACGGGATCGGAGAATATGGGGATCATATCATATCCAACGGGCGCACCATGGGCTTATATCTGAAATCCCTGGATATCATCGACCAGAACATGGCCAGCGCCATGCACTATGAAAAGAGCGGAAAGTACATCCGGGACGTGGCCGTGGACGAAAGCCGGATCCACCTGGAGCTGGTGTCCGACCGGGACGGCGGCTTTTTCGGCGAGGCCGAGGAGGAGACCCTGGTGTGCAACGCAAAGGTCCTTCCTGGAAAGATGGATGATATCGGCTGGTATGCGTCGGATGTGAAGGGACGGGTTTATTTTGTGCAGCTGGGCCAGGATATTTCCGCTTCCCAGAAGATCCGGACCATTTCCCCGAAAAAAACGGTGCGGGAGGAGAATAATGAGATCCATACGGAGGCTCCGGCCTCTGGCGTGGAGGAAAAGTTTTACGCTTATGGCCGTGGACGGCTCATTGGGATCTATTCCAGCTTTGCCGATGCGGCTGACGCAGCGTATGATCCCATGGGCTTCGTGACCTTTGGAAAGCACGATCTGGTGTGGGAGAGGGCCAGCCGTCCGGGCTCCTATTTCATCCGGGATCTGAATACCGCCTCCCGGAAGCTGGACCGTTACAGAACGGAGTTTACGGGAACCAGCCGGAGGGAGGGCGACGCCCTTCTTCTGGACGCCTCGGGGAGCTCCTTAAATGTAGCGCTGTTTTTCGTCTGCCGGAACCAGCCGGTGCTCTTGTATACCGGGGAAGGAAGCTTTCTGTACCTGACCGGCTATGACCAGACCCATGTCCGGATCTGGGATCCGTCCGCAGCCCAGAGTATGACCATTCCCATGGAGGAGGCCAGAGCCCGGTTTGAAAGCCTTGGCAGCGACTATATCTGCTGCCTTCCGCTCTGATCCGGCAAAGGAAAATCCCTACTTTACAAATCCCGAATCTATGCTATAATTTACTAGTCGAAGTATAAGCAAATGAGAGTGTTTGCGGGAATTATAGAAATCAGACCGCTTTCCGGCGCTTCCGGAAGGCGGTACAGCGGATATAGAGGTGCAGAATGGAACAATATATTATGAAGGGCGGCAATCCCCTGGTGGGAGACGTGACCATCAGCGGAGCAAAAAATGCGGCTCTGGGGATCCTGGCGGCGTCCATCATGACCGATGAGGATGTGGTGATCGAGAACCTGCCGGATGTGAGCGATATCAACGCACTGCTGGATGCGATCCGGCACCTGGGCGCTAAGGTGGAGCGGCCCGACAGGCACACAGTACGGATCAATGCCAGGGATATCCACGCAGTGACCGTGGAAGATGAGCATATGCGCAAGATCCGCGCATCCTATTACTTCATTGGCGCACTTCTTGGAAAGTATAAGAGCGCGGAGGTTCCGCTTCCCGGCGGTTGCACCATCGGAAGCAGACCCATTGACCAGCATTTAAAGGGCTTCCGTGCCCTGGGCTCTGATGTATCCATCATGCGCGGGGCAGTGATCGCCCATGCCATCGACCTGGTGGCCAGCCATATCTACCTGGATGTGGTTTCCGTGGGCGCTACCATCAATATCATGATGGCCGCCACCATGGCTGAGGGAGAAACGATCTTAGAGAATGTGGCCAAGGAGCCCCATGTGGTGGACGTGGCCAACTTTTTAAACAGCATGGGTGCCAACATCAAGGGAGCCGGTACGGATGTGATCCGGATCCGCGGTGTGCGGCATCTCCATGGAACCACATACTCCATCATCCCCGACCAGATCGAGGCCGGGACCTTTATGTGCGCGGCCGCAGTGACTCGCGGAGACATCACGGTGAAGAACGTGATCCCCAAGCACCTGGAGGCTATTTCCGCAAAGCTCATGGAGATGGGCTGCGAGGTTGTGGAGTTTGACGAGGAGATCCGTGTGGTGGGAAAACCGAAGCAGCGCCATATGAATTTTAAGACCCTGCCGTATCCCGGTTTCCCAACAGATATGCAGCCCCAGATGACTGTGGCCCTGGCTCTGGCTGACGGAACCAGTGTGGTGACAGAGAGTATTTTTGAAAATCGCTTCAAATACGTGGATGAGCTGTCCCGCATGGGTGCAAACATCAAGGTTGAAGGCTCTGTGGCCATTGTGGACGGCGTCAGTATGTTCACCGGCGCACAGGTGGTGGCTCCCGATCTCAGAGCCGGAGCGGCCCTGGTACTGGCCGGACTGGCCGCCGAGGGATATACGGTGGTGGATGAGATCGGCTATATTGAACGGGGCTACGAAAACTTTGAAGAGAAGCTCCGCTCCCTGGGCGCATGCATCGAGCGGGTGGATTCTGAGAAGGAAGCCCAGAAGTTTAAGCTCCGGGTGGGCTAGGCAGGTTCCGCGTAAATTTCAAATTTCCTATTGACATTTGGAAAGGAATCGGCTAGTATATTGGCTGTAACTCAACGGCGGCTCCTGGCTGCCGGAAAACAAAATAAAAAAGTTCGTAGAATATTCAGTTTTATCCCTTATTCAGAGTGATGGAGGTACATAGGACCTGTGAAGTCACGGCAACCCCTGTTAATCGCGGTGCGAGAGGGCAGGAAGGTGCCAGCCTGAGCGAGAAATCGAGCAATAAGAGGATTTGATGGAGTAGCTTTGTCAAGTCCGCTTATGAATGTGAGCGGACTTTTTTTATGCGCGGGATACGGAAAGAGGAGCTGGCAGACAGTGCCGGCGTGCCCTGCGCGCCCCTGAAACCAGAGAGGAGAAAAAATGGAAAAGAGACTTTTTACATCTGAGTCCGTAACAGAGGGACATCCGGATAAAATGTGCGACGCGATCTCTGATGCGATCCTGGACGCACTGATGGAGAAGGACCCCATGAGCCGTGTGGCATGTGAGACCTGCGCCACCACAGGCCTTGTGATGGTCATGGGTGAGATCACCACCAACGCATATGTGGACATCCAGAAGATCGTCCGCGAGACGGTCCGCGAGATCGGCTACGACCGGGCCAAATATGGCTTCGACTGCGATACCTGCGGCGTTGTGGTCGCCATCGACGAGCAGTCCACGGATATTGCCATGGGCGTAAACAAAGCCCTGGAAGCCAGAGAGAAGACCATGACCGAGGATGAGCTGGATGCCATCGGCGCCGGAGACCAGGGTATGATGTTCGGCTTTGCCAGCAACGAGACAGAGGAATATATGCCCTATCCGATCTCCCTGGCCCATAAGCTGACAAGGCAGCTTACCAAGGTGAGAAAGGACGGCACACTTAAATATTTAAGACCCGACGGAAAGAGCCAGGTGACGGTGGAGTACGACGAAAACGGAAAGCCGTACCGTCTGGACGCCGTTGTTTTATCCACCCAGCACGATGATGCTGTGACTCAGGAGCAGATCCATGAGGACATTAAGAAGTATGTGTTCGATCCGGTGCTTCCGGCAGAAATGGTGGATGAAAACACGAAGTTTTATATCAATCCCACAGGCCGTTTCGTGATTGGAGGACCCCACGGCGACAGCGGACTGACTGGAAGAAAGATCATTGTTGACACCTACGGCGGATATGCCCGTCACGGCGGCGGCGCATTCTCCGGTAAGGACTGCACCAAGGTGGACCGTTCCGCAGCTTATGCGGCCCGTTATGTGGCCAAGAACATGGTTGCTGCCGGACTTGCCGATAAGTGTGAGGTCCAGCTTTCCTACGCCATCGGCGTGGCCCATCCCACTTCCATCGAGGTGGATACCTTTGGAACCGGAAAGCTTTCCGATGACAGGCTCGTGGAGATCATCCGCGAACACTTTGACCTCCGCCCGGCCGGGATCATTAAGATGTTAGATCTCCGCCGCCCCATCTACAAGCAGACTGCGGCTTACGGCCATTTCGGAAGGACCGATGTGGATCTGCCGTGGGAGAAGTTAGACAAGGTGGATGTGCTGAAGAAATATCTGTAAGAACAGAATATAGAAGAAAAAGGCTTCTGGAGCCAGCCCCACAGCGGCGTTTGCCGGGGCTGGCTCTCTGTTTTATCTGGGTGCCCCCGCCCATTTCCCTGCCCAGGAAAAAAGCTGTTCCGACATGGCATCAAAGACAGCTGCCCCTCCGTTCTTTAACTCCATAAAGGTCTGGAGAACGGCGCTTTCCTCTGGGGGCAGGACAGATACCAGATCCGCCATATGCCGTACATAAACTCCGGTCCGCTGGAAGTGGACCGCCTGGAGGACAAAGGAGGCAGATTTATAGAGTCCCTTTAAAATATCCTCGCTTTTTTCATAGAGCATATTGTGGACACAGCCGTGGTAGACGCCGCAGGCGCCGGACTTTATGGCCCGGGCTATATCGGCGCTGGTGACAGAGGAGAGCACCTGGTCCAGGCTTCCTCTTATGGGGGTGGTGTCGCGGCAGAACTGGAAAAGCTCCGAGGGCTCCCAGTTTTCCAGCTCCTGTCTTCCGGACAGGAAGCCGCAGATAAGCTCCCGGCAGGGAAGGGTATCCAGCATGGCGTCATAGGTATGGATATCGCTGGCGGAGAGCTGGTCCAGGATCACCACCATATCAATGTCGCTGGCTTCTGTGGCCTCCCCGCGGCCGTAACTGCCCTGGAGTCCGGCAAACCAGACGCGGTCCGGAAAGGCCTGATCCAGGGCAGCCATATATTTTTTAATAAATTCAGTTATTTCAATCATTTTCGTTAATTCTCTCTTTTCAATTCCGGGAGCCTTTCCCATTCCTTCTGGTAGGCCACGTCTCCATTCTTTATGACAGTCTCCACCAGGTTGATCCCCGTATGGTAGGGCATAAAGTGGATGGACGGGTATTTTAAGATGACCACATCGGCTTTTTTGCCCTTTTCCAGGCTTCCGATGGAATCAGCGCGCCCAAGGGCTGCGGCCCCGTTGATGGTGAGGGCAGTGATCACTTCCTCAATGGACATATTCATATAGATGCAGCCCAGGGCTATGAGAAGGGGGATGCTGTTGGTAAAGCAGCTTCCGGGGTTCAGATCCGAAGCCAGGGCCACGGCACAGCCGGAATCGATCATCTTTCTCGCCGGGGCGAAGGGCTCTTTTAAGCAGAAAGCGGTGGCCGGCAGCAGCGTACTGATGACGCCCGCCTTTGCCATCTGGCGGATCCCCTCGTCGGAGGCCTTTAAAAGGTGGTCAGCGGAATACGCGCCTGTGCGGGCGGCCAGCTCTGCGCCTCCCAGAGAGTTCATTTCATCGGCATGGACCTTCAGCTTGAAGCCCATTTCCTTTGCCCTGGTCAGATAGTATTCAGAATCTTCAATGCCGAACACGCCCTTTTCGCAGAAGATATCGGCAAACTCTGCCAGTCCCTCCTCCTTGACCACAGGCATTACGTCCTGTAAGAGCATATCGATGAATTCCCGCTCCTTTCCCTTATACTGGGGCAGGACGCTGTGGGGGCCCAGGAAGGTAGTCACGATATCCACCGGATGGGAGGCGTCCAGCTCCTTCATGGCCCGGAGCTGCTTTAATTCCGTATCCCGGTCCATGCCGTAGCCGCTTTTTCCCTCAACGGTGGTCACGCCGAACTCCAGCATCCGGTTCATCCGTTCTCTTCCGACAGAAACCAGCTCCTGGATGGAGGCGTCCCTGGTGGGGCCGACGGTGGCGTTGATGCCGCCTCCCCGCTCCATGATGGACATATAGGTGTCGCCCTTTAAGCGCCAGGAAAACTCCTCGGCCCGGTAGCCGCCGAAGATAAAGTGGGTGTGGGAATCCACGAAGCCAGGAAGAACGGTCTTTCCGGAGGCATCCAGGACCGTATAGCCAGAGGCAGTTTCCGTACATGCGTCAGCCTGACCGGAGCCCTCTTCAAAGCCTGCCAGGAGATCCAGCTCCTCGGTGGTGCCGACGGCAAAGATCCGGTCGTCATGGAGCAGAACGCCTCCATTTTTTATAAGACCGATATCGGCCATTTCCGCGCCTTTTTTGGGAGCGGAGCCCCGGCAGGTCACCAGCTCGGAGGCGCGGCGGATATAAAGTTTTTTCATATAGTCTCCTACTTTCTCTGCAAAGGAACCGCCGGATGCGTTTCCAGGCGGTTCCGGCCTGGGCAGAAGGCTGCTCAGGCCGGGGCAGTATGGTTTATTTACATGCGTTGTTAAATACGCGCTCGATCAGCTCATCGTCGGCGATATAGGGCATCGTGATGGCGTCAGAGCCGGCAAATTTCTTATTATATTCGGCAACGGTCGCAATGGAGTGCTCGTTTCTTGCCCAGCTTCTTCTGGAAACGCCCACCATGGTATCCCACGGGATGGCTTCGCGGATGATCTGGTCCGTGAGCTCGGAGCCGTCTAAGACAAGGCCGAAGCCGCCGTTGATGGCCTTTCCGATGCCGGTGCCGCCGCCGTTGTGGAGAGCCACAAGGGTCATGCCGCGGGCTGCGTTTCCTGCATAGCAGTGGGTCGCCATGTCGGCCGTGAAGTTGGAGCCGTCATAGATATTGGAGGTCTCGCGGTACGGGGAATCCGTTCCGCCGGTATCGTGGTGGTCGCGGCCCAGCATCACCGGTCCGATCTCTCCATTTCTTACCATTTCATTGAATTTTAAAGCGATGTCGCGTCTTCCCAGAGCGTCCTGGTAGAGGATCCGGCACTGGGTCCCCACCACCAGCTGGTTCTTTTCAGCATCACGGATCCAGATCCAGTTGTCCCGGTCCTGGAAGCGGCGGTTGGGATCGATGATCTCCATGGCCGCATGGTCGGTCTTAATAAGGTCCTCATGCTTTCCGGACAGGCAGCACCAGCGGAACGGGCCGTAGCCGTAGTCGAATAACTCCGGTCCCAGGATGTCCTCCACATAGGACGGGAAGATGAAGCCCTCGGAGGTGTCCACGCCGTTTTTGGAGATCTCCTTGTTTCCGGCGTCAAATACAGCCTTCATGAAGGCGTTGCCGTAATCAAAGAAATAGGAGCCTCTTTCCACCAGAGTCCGGATCATATGGAAGTGGGTGGTCAGGGAACGGTTGACCAGCTCACAGAATTTTTCATGGTCATGGTCCAGCATCTCAGTTCTTTCCTCAAAGGTCAGGCCCTGGGGGCAGTAGCCGCCGTCGTAGGGAACGTGACAGGAGGTCTGGTCGGAGAGCAGGTCGATATGGATGTTGTTGTTTACAGCATATTCCAGCAGGTCCACGATATTTCCGTGGAAGGCGATGGACATGGGCTCTTTCCTGTCCATATAGGTCCGGGCTGTACGGAAGGCCTCCTCCGGAGACTCGCAGATCATTTTTACCCAGCCCTGGCTGTGGCGGGACTGGTCCACTTCTGCAAAAATACCCACGGCATTGGCAATATTCGCAGCCTTTGGCTGTGCGCCGCTCATGCCGCCCAGTCCGCTGGTGACGAATAAGTGGCCGGCCAGGTTTCCTTCTGCGGGAACGCCTAAGAACTTACGGCCTGCGTTTAAGATGGTATTGAAGGTACCGTGGACGATGCCCTGGGGGCCGATGTACATCCAGCCTCCGGCTGTCATCTGGCCGTAGGAGGAGCAGCCCATGGCCGTTGCCTTTGCCCAGGTCTCTGGATTATCGCCCTCGCCCACCATAAGGCCGTTGGTGATGACCACTCTGGGGGCCTGCTTATGGGAGTGGAAAAGGCCCAGGGGATGGCCGGACATCACCACAAGGGTCTGCTCGTCGGTGAGGACCTCCAGATATTTTTTCAGGAGCTGGTACTGCATCCAGTTCTGGCATACCTGTCCGGTCTCGCCGTAGGTCACAAGCTCATAAGGATAAAGGGCCACATCATGGTTTAAGTTGTTGTCGATCATTACCTGGAAGGCCTTGCCCTGGACGCAGTTTCCCTTATATTCGTCGATGGGCTTTCCGTAGATCCTTTCCTTTGGCATAAAACGGTATCCGTAGATCCGGCCGCGGGTCAGGAGCTCTTCCATAAATTCGGGGGCCAGAGCCTCGTGGAGCTCCTCGGGCACATAGCGGAGGGCGTTTTTCACTGCCAGCTTCTTTTCATGGTCGGAGAGGGTCAGGTCGCGCATGGGGGCACGGCGGATCCCTTCCTTAAATACAGGATACTCCGGAAGCACCGGATCCAGTTTGATGGTCATGGCAGCGCCGATTTCTTTGTTGGTCATATGCATTCTCATCCTTTCTCTTTATAACAGAAACGTCTTAGTCTTTCTAAAATCTGCGGAACTATTCAGTTACTTAGAGTATATCACCAGAGAGTCAAAAAAACGTCAATAAGCTGGAATAGTTGACAGTTTTTTGGACGTTTTGTATACTTAAAGGCAGAAGAAACCACGTCCGTGAGGGAACTGCGGCAGTACGGCCGCAAGGGAAAGTGAGGGGATACGGTGAAAAAAATTGAAATACGCCTGTTCGGGACTCCGGCCATCCTGGCAGACGGGGAACCGGTGGGCTTTCCATATAAAAAGGTGGAGGGCTTTCTTTATTATCTCTGTGTGAAAAAGCAGATCACCAGAGAGGAGGCCATCTGTCTTTTATGGGGGGATGAGGACGAGGCCAGCGGAAGGAAAAAGCTCCGGGACGCCATCTACCAGGTACGGAAAAAGCTGAATAAGGACATTATCCTGACTGCGGGCCATACGGGGATCGCCCTGAATCCGGCCTGTCCCGTGTCCATTGACTGGGATCATGTAAAAAAGGGCCATCTGGGAGAGCAGAAGCCGTTCCTGGAATATTTTTACATAAAAAAATGTCTGGAATTTGAAGAGTGGGTCGGCGGGATCCGGGCCATGCAGAGCGAGGAGTCTGTAAAAAATGCCTCTGGGAAATTCCGGGAGGCCAGAGAGAAGGGAGACATGGAGGCGGTCCAGAAATACGGCTCCCTTCTTATAAAAGAGGATCCATATGATGAAGAGATCTATTATGAGCTGATGAGCATTTATGCAGAACATGGCGATTATATCATGGCCATCCGCCTGTACTATGATCTGGAAAAGTGCCTGAAGGAGGAGATGGGGGTGGAGCCGTCCCGGAAGATCCGGGAGCTGTTCCAGCGGGTGTTCCATGTAAAGGAGCATATGAAGGCCGTGGGAGGCCCGGCGGACCTGCCCTTTGTGGGGAGGAAAAAGGAATTATTTTCTGTCAGTGAATTTCTGGAATGGGATCCCTCCGATCCGGTGAACTGCCTGGTGGTGGTGGGAGAGGAGGGGGTCGGAAAAACGGCGTTTCTGGAAAACAGCCTCCGGCTGGCCGCCTCCAGGCAGATGGTGACCTTAAAAAGCTCCTGCTACCGCCAGGGAACGGATTTTTTCCTGAACCCCTGGAGCGATATTTTACAGGAGCTGCGCCAGATCCAGGAAAACGGAGGCCCGGGATTTTTAAAGACCGGGGATGAGGAGCGCCTGTCCATGATCCTTAAGCTGGAAAACGCCGGAGGGCCCGACAGCCGCCGTCTCACCTATTCCATGATCGAGCGGGAGATCATGGAACTGTTTTCCGGCCTTACCCGCCGCTTCCGGGTCCTGCTGGCCTTTGACGATGTCCAGTGGATGGACCGGATGAGCCTCCAGCTTTTAAACCGGCTTCTGGGAAGCGCCTCCGGGGCCGGAACAGCAGTATTGTGTACCTGCAGCAAAAATGGGGAAATGGATGTGATGACATCTCTGGAGCCCCTGGTGCGGGAGGACAGGATCACGGTGGTCCGCCTGGAGCCATTTACAGAGGAAGAGACAGAGGAGATCCTGCGGCGGGAGCTTCCCGATGTGGCAAAAGAGGCGGGAAAGTGCCGGTCCATCTATAAGACCACCGAGGGGAATGCCTTTTTCCTCCGGGAGATGATCAATCTGATCCGGAAAAAGGGCTTTACCCTGGAAAAATCCGCCAAGACCAATCTGGCCATCCAGACCCGGCTGTCGTCGGTGGGGGCCAGGGAGCGGGAGATTCTGGAATGTATGTCCGTGTTCCCGGAAAAGATCGGCATCGAGGAGCTGGAATATCTGATGAAGGGGACGGACCGGCTGACGCTCTTAAAGCGTCTGGAGCGGCTTTCCGAGGCCTTTCTGATCCAGGAGGTGCTGGTGGGCTGGAACGTGTATTATAAGTTCAGCCACCGCCTGTTCCAGGAATATGTGTATGAAAAGCAGAGTAACGGAAAGACCCTCCAGTACCACCGGATGCTGGCGGAATATTATGGGAGCCAGCCGGACCGGGGCTTCCGGACCCTGGCCCTGGCAGCCTACCACTATGATAAGTGCCATGACCAGGTCCAGGCGTACCGCTATCAGATCTACTATCTGAAGGAATTTTACACGGTCATCAACGAGAATTTCCCGGTGCTCCACAGCCCGATGCCGGAGCAGGGAGACGATTTCGGCGTCATGACCGGGGCGGAGCGGATGCTGGAGCTGGCGGAGCAGGTCATTGGATTAAAGGACGATTCCCCCATGATCCGGCAGATGAAAATGGAAATGCGCTATATCAAGGGACGGTATGAGATCGCCATGGGCGAGTATGACCGGGGAAATTCTGACATTAACTGCAGCATGGCCCTGGCCCTGGGGCTGGGGGACGACGAGGTTTACCTGGCATGCTTAAAACAGCAGATCTTCTGCGGGATCCAGACCGGGAACACAGAGCTGGTGGAGGAGCTGGTGGAGCACGGGCTCCGGTGCCGGGGCGGAGAGAAAAAGGACGAGTATGCCACCCTCATGCGCTTAAAGGGGCTCTGCTATATGCAGAAGGGAAAGTACGATGTGGCGGAGACCATGCTGCTCCAGGCCTTGTCCCTGTTTGAGGAGCTGGACCATGAGATCTACGGCGCGGGCGTGGCGGCCTGCTACAATTATCTGGGAGATGTATACAGGAAGCAGGATCATCTGGACGAGGCCATGGCCTATTATGGCCGCGCCCTGGCGGTGGGCGAGAGCCTGTCCTTTATGAACGGCCTGGGCCAGATCTACTCCAGCATGGGCCAGGTCCACTGTCTCAGAGGCCAGTATAAGGAGGCCATGGCGCTTCTGGAAAAGGCTGAGGAATGCCTGGAACGGAACGGCTACCGCTGGGGCCTGGAACGGGCCGAGGGCTGGCTCGCTCTCACCTGCATAAAGACGGGCGACCTAAAGAGCGCCAGGGAGCATTACAGGAAGGGGAGGGAGATCTCCGATAAGATCCGGAATCCGGAGACGGAACGGCTGCTTTCCGAGGTAGAGAAACGATTGGAGAATCGTCTGACATATTAGCATGATAAAGCGAAAGAGTTTGACGCTTTTTGGACGTTTTTTGTGTATAATGGATCCATATCCGACTGGAACTGGTAAAAATTTCAGCAAAATCACATAAGGAGAGGTAGCATATGCAGAAAGTTGTAATCACAGGCCATGACCTGACCGTGGACCAGATCATCGCCGTATGCCGCGAAGGCGCAGAAGTCGTTTTATCGGATGAGAGCAGAGAAAAGATCCTGGCCTCCAGACAGGTGGTCAACGAGCTGGTGGAGGAGAGAAAGGTCGTATACGGGATCACCACTGGCTTCGGTAAGTTCAGCGATGTGGTCATTTCCCAGGATGAGTGTAAGCTGCTGCAGAAGAACCTGATCATCACCCATGCGGTAGGCGCGGGAGATCCCTTTAAAGAGGACATTGCCAGGGGGATCCTGTTACTTCGTGTCAACAGCCTTTCCAACGGCTTTTCCGGCATCTGCCTGGAGACCGTGGAGACCATGATCGCCATGTTAAATAAGGGTGTGACTCCCTTTATCCCGGAAAAGGGCTCCCTGGGCGCATCTGGAGATCTGGCTCCCCTGTCCCATATGGTCCTTCCCATGATCGGTCTTGGAATGGCCTGGTATAAGGGCGAGCTGCTTCCGGGCGCTGAGGCCATGGAGCGGGCCGGGATCCCGGTGATCGAGCTGTCTGCCAAAGAGGGGCTTGCCTTAAATAACGGGACCCAGGCCATGACCTCTGTGGGCGCCCACGCTCTTCATGACGCCATTACGCTCTTAAAGACCGCCGACATCGCCGCTGCCTTATCCTTTGAGGCCCAGAACGGCGTTGTGGACGCCCTGGATGCAAGAGTCCACCAGGTACGTCCCCATGCAGGCCAGATGGCCACAGCCAGGAACTTATTAAAGCTCCTGGAGGGAAGCAAAAACGCCAGCCGCCAGGGAGAGATCCGTGTACAGGACGCTTATTCCCTGCGCTGCTGTCCGCAGATCCACGGAGCCAGCAAGGACGCGGTCAACTATGTGGGCGGCCGTGTGGACATCGAGATCAACGCCGTTACGGATAACCCGCTGATCTTCAGGGAGGACAGAAGCGGGATCTCTGGAGGAAACTTCCACGGACAGCCCATGGCTTTAAGCTTTGACTTCTTAAAGATCGCAGAATCCGAGCTGGCCGACGTTTCCGAGCGCCGGATCGAACGTCTGGTGAACCCGGCGTACAGCGGCCTTCCTGCATTCCTGACACCCAACGGCGGCGTAAACTCCGGCTTTATGATCGTCCAGTATTCGGCTGCCGCCCTGGTTTCTGAAAATAAAGTCCTGGCCCATCCGGCCAGCGTGGACAGCATCCCGTCTTCCGCAGGCCAGGAAGACCATGTGAGCATGGGGACCATCGCCGCAAGGCAGGCCGGCGAGATCGGCCGCAATGTGCGCCGTGTACTGGCCATGGAGCTGATGGTAGCCTGCCAGGGCATCGACATGAGAGGAAATAAGGGACTTGGAAAGGGGACCCAGGCGGCCTATGATCTTGTGCGCAAATGTGTGGCCCGTCTGGATGAGGACCGGGAGCTTTATGAGGACATCAACTACTGCGAAAAGATCATCGAGGACGGCTCTCTGATCCGTGCCGTTGAGGAAGCCCTGGGAGCAGAGATCGAGTATTAAATATGAACATGGAGATAAAAAAGATCGGAAGAGATGCATGCCGCGTCTCTTCCTGGTCCGGCGGGACCACCACCGAGCTTTCCATCGCGCCGGAAAACGGGAATTACCAGAGCCGGGACTTTCTGTGGCGCTTAAGCTCCGCCACCGTGGAGCTGGAGGAGAGCACCTTTACGTCTCTCCCGGATTTTGACCGGATCATCCTGACCCTTGAAGGGGAGATGGACATATGCCACGACGGGGGACCATGGATCCATCTGGAGGAGTTTTCGCCCCATCGGTTTGACGGGGCCAGTGAAACTAAAAGCCAGGGACGGGTGACGGACTTTAATCTGATGTTAAGGAAGGGAGCCTGTACAGGGGACCTGGAGGTCCTTTCCGGTTCTGGAAGTGAACAGACAGAGGATGTGTACAGGACCCTGTTCTTTTACTGCCATGAGGGCCGGATGGAGGTCCTGGTTTCCGGACCGGAGCCAGTGATCCTGGATGAAGGCCAGGGGCTTCTGTTGCGGGGAATGCCGTCCGGGAGCCGGATCGCCTATGAGATGAGGCCAGGGACCCGGGCTGTGAAGGCAGAGATCCATGAAAAACATGAAAATGATAAAAATTAAAACAATCACAATAACAGAAAAACTGGAGGATGGGATCAATGGGAAATAAGCTGATCGAATGCGTACCCAATTATAGTGAAGGCCGCGATCTGGAAAAGATCGAAAAGATCGTAGAGTGCTTCCGTGCAAAAAAAGGCGTGCGGCTTCTGGATTACCAGACCGACCCCAACCACAACCGCCTGGTGGTCACTGTGATCGGTGAGCCAGAGCCTCTCCGCGATGCGGTGGTAGCTTCCTTTGGAAGGGCTGTGGAGCTGATCGATATGACGAAGCATGAGGGCCAGCATCCAAGAATGGGAGCCGTGGACGTGGTTCCGTTCATTCCGTGCCGCAATGCGACCCTGGAGGAGGCCGATGCCCTGGCCAAGGAAGTGGCAAAGACCGTGGGCGAGCAGTACGGGATCCCCTGCTTCTTATACGAGTCTTCCGCGACGGCTCCCCACAGAGCGAACCTGGCCAGCATCCGCAAGGGCCAGTTTGAGGGAATGGCAGAGAAGATGCAGGATACAGAAAAATGGGCTCCGGATTTCGGACCGGCCGCTCCCCATCCCACAGCAGGCGTCAGCGCAGTGGGAGCCAGGATGCCGCTGGTGGCCTATAACGTAAATCTGGGCACCGATAATCTGGAGATCGCAAACCAGATCGCAAGACGCGTAAGGAATATCAACGGCGGCTACCATTACATCAAGGCCATCGGCGTGATGCTGGAGGACAGAAATCTGGCCCAGGTATCCATGAACCTGACTGACTATACAAAGACGGCCGTATACCGTGCCTTCGAGGCTGTGAAAATGGAGGCAAAGCGCTACGGCGTTCCGGTGCTGGAAAGCGAGATCGTGGGACTCCTTCCCATGCAGGCTCTGGTGGACTGCGCCGAGTATTATCTCCAGGTGGCAGGCTTTGATCCGTCCCAGATCATGGAAAACCGTCTTTTAGAGGAGGAATAAACCGTGGCAGACTTAAAAAATTTATCTGTGGAAGAATTTGCGGCAGTGACCGGCTCTGACGCTCCGGCTCCGGGCGGCGGAAGTGTTGCGGCCTTAGCCGGAGGTCTGGGAGCCGCTCTGGCGGAAATGGTGGCGAACCTGACCATCGGGAAAGCGAAATATGCAGATGTGGAAGAGGAGATGAAGGGCCTGGCGGCAGAGGGAGCGGCTCTCAGAAAAGAGCTGATCGATTCCATCCAGAAGGATACGGAATCCTTCACCGCGTATATGAACGCCCTGGGTATGCCGAAAAATACCGATGAAGAAAAGGCGGCCAGAAAAGAGGCCATGCAGAACGGCTTAAAGGAGGCCGCAGAGGTGCCTCTGGCAGTTGCAGAAACGGCCCTTAAGATCTTCCATGTGGCTGGGGCTGTGGTGGAGCGAGGCAATGCCAACGCCGTTACAGACGGTCTGGTGGCTTCCATGATGGCCAGGACCGCGGTCCTCAGCGCCCTCCTTAACGTAAAGATCAACCTGGGCTCCATCAAGGACGAGGAATTTGTGGCCCGTATGGCGGCAAAGGTGGCAGAGCTTGAAAAGGCGGCCATGGACGGTGAAAAGGCGGTCATGGAGCTTTCCGCACTGACCAGGGATCTGGTGTAAAAAATACGAATATTAAAAAAATTGGAGACCCCGGGCGCTTTTTCCGCGTTCCGGGGCCTTCTTTCTGCCATTTTTTATAATAGTTTTATAAATAAGGTGGGAAAGTATGGTATAATAAAAAAAACATGTGAAAAAGGGGGAGCGGCGTTTATGAAGATCCGTACAAAGCTTGCCATCGCATTCCTCACCATCACAGTCGTTCCCATCACGCTGATCTATATGGCCATCATCGGGCTCAACAATTACCAGGCCAGGGTATTCAGCGAGACCTACGGCGTTTCAGAGGATGTGGATCTGTTTTCCGGCGCATCCATCCGGGTCTTCAGCCACTTAACGGAGTCCATCCAGAAGGAGATCGATAAGGTACTGGAGTCGGATACGGGGAAGTTCAGCAATGAGACGTACCTGGCGGATCTGAACGGGAGGCTTTCCATGAAGCACTCGTTTCTGGTGGTGCGGAAGGCGGAGGATCTGCTCTTTGTGGGCGATACAGCCACTGTGGAGGAGCTGAAGCAGGAGTTTTTCGGTTACGAGGACGCAGCAGCCCCGTCGTCCTGGAGAAATTTCCTGGATAAGGATACAGAGCATCTTTTAAAGATCCGGGAGTTCACCTTTCCGGACGGAGATGACGGCGGCGTCTATCTGGTGACCAATGTAATGGATATGGTGCCGGAGGCCAAGTCCATGATCTTTGAGATGCTGGTCACCAGCGTGATGATCCTGTTCATCACAGGGGCGGTGCTGACGGTCTGGGTATACCAGTCCATTCTCCGGCCCATTGGAAAGCTCCAGGAGGCCACCAAGAAGATCCGGGACGGAAACCTGGACTTTACCCTGGAGGTGGAGGATGACGATGAGATCGGACAGCTCTGCCAGAATTTTGAGGAAATGCGGATCCGGTTAAAGGAGAGCACAGAGGAAAAGGTCCAGTACGACAAGGAGAGCAAGGAGCTGATCAGCAACATCTCCCATGATCTGAAGACTCCCATCACGGCCATCAAGGGGTATGTGGAGGGGATCATGGACGGCGTGGCCTCGTCGCCGGAAAAGCTGGACAAATATATACGTACCATCTACCATAAGGCCAACGACATGGACCGGCTCATCGATGAGCTGACGTTTTATTCCAAGATCGACACCAACAAGATCCCCTATACGTTTTCCAGGATCAATGTGGCCAACTATTTCCGGGACTGCATCGACGAGGTGGGCCTGGAGCTGGAGGCCAGGGGCGTGGAGCTGGGATATTTCAATTATGTGGATGAGGACGTATACGTCATCGCCGATGCCGAGCAGATGAAGCGGGTCATCAACAATATCATTGGAAATTCCCTGAAATACATGGACAAGAAAAAAGGGATCATCAATATCCGGATCCTGGATGTGGGTGATTTCGTCCAGGTGGAGATCGAGGACAACGGAAAGGGCATTGGTCCCAGAGAGCTGCCGTATATCTTTGACCGGTTCTACCGGACGGATTCCTCGAGAAATTCAGCCAAGGGAGGAAGCGGCATCGGACTTTCCATCGTAAAGAAGATCGTGGAGGACCATGGGGGCAGGATCTGGGCCACCAGTAAAGAAGGGATCGGCACAGAGATCCATTTTGTACTGAGGAAGACAAGCGTGTAAAAGGAGAAGGTTATGAGCAGAATTTTGATCGTAGAAGACGAAGAGAGCATTGCGGAGCTGGAGAAGGATTATCTGGAGCTTTCGGGCTTTGAGGTGGAGATCGAGAACGACGGGGAATCCGGGCTTAAGAGGGCCCTGGAGGAGGAATTTGATCTGTTCATCCTGGATCTGATGCTGCCCGGCGTGGACGGCTTTGAGATCTGCAAGAGGATCCGGGAAAATAAGAATACCCCGATCATTATGGTGTCGGCCAAGAAGGACGACATCGACAAGATCCGCGGTCTGGGACTGGGAGCCGACGATTATATCACAAAGCCCTTCAGCCCCAGCGAGATGGTGGCCCGGGTAAAGGCCCATATGTCCCGGTATGAGCGCCTCATCGGCAGCGGGATGCCGGCCAACGATATCATCGAGATCCGGGGCCTTAAGATCGATAAAACGGCCAGACGGGTCTATGTAAATGGGGAGGAAAAGAATTTTACCACCAAGGAATTTGATCTTCTGACCTTCCTGGCCCAGAATCCCAACCATGTGTTCACCAAGGAGGAGCTGTTCTCCAAGATCTGGGATATGGAGTCCATCGGCGATATCGCCACAGTCACGGTGCATATCAAAAAGATCCGTGAGAAGATCGAGATGAATACAGCCAAGCCCCAGTATATCGAGACGATCTGGGGCGTGGGGTATCGGTTTAAGGTATAAATACAGTTTAAAGACAGGATTTCCTTGTATTTGCAGGGAGATCCTGTTTTATATGGAAAAGTGTTCTGACAGAGCGGAGACGTTGACAGGGACTGAAAATGATGATACAATTAAATTACCCGACAGGTAATTTGAATAAAAACGGGAGGAATGGCTTGGAACTGGTATATGCATCGGAAGCACTTAGATCACAATGCACGAATGTAAAAGCTGCTAAGAAATTGTTTCATGGAGATTTACAGTTATCAGTGAGCTTACTATCCAGAATCAATGCTCTTGAGCAGGCAGATGTACTAAAAGATATCGTGGTTCAGCCGGCGTTCCATTTTCATAAACTTAAACATAAAAGTGGAAGAGATCTGGAAGGATATTTTGCGATCGATGTCAGATCCAGAAGAGATCCATGGAAAATCCTGTTACAGCCGCTGGATGAAAATGGAACTCCCTACGTTCCGTGTAATATCGATCAGATAGCAGGAAAAGTCAGAATAATAGAAATTTCGGAGGTGAGCAGACATTATGAATAATTATATTGAGTATAATGACAAAATTGCGTTTCACCCGGGCTATTATATTAAAGAAATAGTAGATGAAAGTGGATTGACCCAGGAAGATTTTGCGAAAAGACTGGATACGACCCCTAAAAACCTCAGTCTTCTTATTAGAGGAGAACAGAGCCTTTCAATTGATATTGCAATGAAACTGTCGCGTATGATTGGAACTACGGTTTCGTACTGGCTGAATCTCCAGAATTCCTATGATGCTTTAATCGCAGAATTTAAATCAGAAAAGGAATTAGAACAGGAAAGAGAAATTTTCAAGGCTCTGGATTACAGATATTTCCGGGAAAATTTTGGCCTGCCCGATCTGCCCGGAAAAATAGATGACCAGATCGTCGAGGTAAGAAGGTTTTTACATGTTTCCACATTGTCTGTATTTGCAAAAAGAGATATGGCTGTAAGTTTCAGAAGCGCATCGGTCGAACTGTCCAATACCAATATAATCAAGGCAAACGCTATGGTTCAGATCGCTATTAATAAGGCGTTGAATACGAATGCCCCTAAATACAACAAAAGCAAATTTAAGCAGATGGTTCGCTATGCGTTATCGCTAACACGGAATCATGAAGATTTTTACCCATTGATCAGAAACGCCTTTTTTGAAGCAGGTGTGATCCTGGTCATCCTGCCCAATCTGCCAGGCTCTAAGATCAATGGGGCAACAAAAAGACTTGAAAAAAATGTGATGCTTATGGTAAATGACAGACGGTTAAATGCAGATACATTCTGGTTTACGCTGTTCCATGAAATAGGCCATATCATTCATGGAGATTATGGAATTTCGTTTGAGAAAGAAACTGGGGAGAAGGAGGAGACCGCAGATCGGTTTGCTGCCGATCTGCTGATCGAACCGGATGAGTACCAGCAGTTTGTCAGAGGAAATATGTTTACTTTAACAAAGATCAGGGAATTTGCAGATCTGATCGACAGGGATCCAGGGATCGTTCTGGGAAGGCTGCAAAAAGACGGACTGGTCAGATATGATGACTGGGAGCTGAATTCATTAAGACATAAATATAAAGTAAAAATATCTTAATGACAGAAGGGCGTTGATGGACAGACGAAACGGACAGGATCAGATCTGCTGCGATCAGACCAGTCCGTTTTCTGGTGGAGTGCAGGTATAAATACCTGACTTGATATGAGATCAGAAACCCTGTATTCCAATGGAATTTTTCTGTATTTTATGCAAAAATATAAATATCGGTTGAACATTCTGCCTGAAAGAATTATAATAAGAACAGTGAGAATTTTTTGGAAAAGGAAAAGGGGATTATGAAGTACAAAACGCGGTTCTTTCTATTCTTTTTTGTGATGGTACTGTTTAATCTGGCGGCAAATTTCGCCCATCCGGTGACTCCGACGGTGATCCAGGATCTGAATCTCCATGATTACATGTTCGGACTGGCCCTGGCGGCCATGATGCTCACCAACTTCCTTCTGTCGCCCTTCTGGGGAAAGATCAACGAATACATATCCTCCAGAATGTCTCTTCTGATCTGCTGCATGGGCTACGGCGTCGCCCAGATCTGGTTCGCCTACGCCACCACAGAGCTTCAGATCGTCCTGGCCAGGATGTTCGCCGGACTTTTTACCGGCGGTATTTTTGTGAGCTTCCTGACATACATTGTAAATACGGCGGCTCCGGAGGACCAGGGAAAATATCTGACCATCAACGCCACCATAAAAAGCGTGGCCAGCGCCTTCGGCTATATGATCGGCGGCTTCCTGGGGGAATTTTCTGTGAAGCTGGCGTTTCTGGCCCAGGCGGCCCTTCTGATCGCCGTGGCTGTGGGCTTTTATCTGATCTGTCTGCCGGATGGAAAGACCAGCTTAAAGCAGGTGCCGAAAAAGCAGCTGATGAAGGAGGCCAATCCCTTCCAGGCCTTTGCTGACAGCCGGAAATTCATGAGCGTGGCCTTTGCCATGCTGTTTGCAGTGAATATCCTGATCAACTTTGGAAACACGGCCTTTGACCAGGCGTTCAACTACTACTTAAAGGATGTGCTGGGGCTGACCTCGTCCTATAACGGGATCATCAAGGCGGCTGTGGGTCTGGTATCCTTTGTGGCCAATACGACGCTCTGTATCTGGATCATCACAAAGACAAAGATCCGCCGGTCCATGACAGTGATCATCGCCGTCTGCACAGTATCTGCCCTGGGAACGGCCCTGGTGCCCAATATCGGGATCTTCATCGCCCTGGGCGTGATCGTTTATGCGGGATATTCCGTCAGCGTGCCGGTGCTCCAGAGCATGATCACCGTCCAGTCCAGACCGGAGCAGAAAAACCTGGTCATGGGATTTTTCAACGCCACCCAGTCTCTGGGCAGCATTGCCGGTTCCCTGACAGCCGGATTTATCTATTCGGTCCATGCAAAGCTCCCGTTTTTCTGTACCTTTGTGATCTATGGCTTTGGAATGCTGGCAGCCATTGGATATATGAGATACAGGGGAGGAAAAAACGCGGCAGAGTAGGGACGGACAGCCGCCGATGGAAACACTGTTATTCCATATGAAAAGATGCCGCTTGACACATGGCGGCAGAACTGTTATAGTATCATACGAATGAAACTGGGGAAGATTCGGGGAAGGCCTGGATCTTCTCTTTTTTGCTGGCAAAACCGCCCTGGACGGCGGGGAGCCATATATATGGAAGTTAAACAAAGAAAAGGAAATCAGACAATGGAAACAGTAAGATTTGACGAATTAAATTTAGATAAGCGCATTCTGCGCGCAGTGACAGACATGGGCTTCGAGGCTGCATCCCCGATCCAGGCCCAGTCTATCCCCGTCCAGGCAGAGGGTCTCGACATGATCGGCCAGGCCCAGACCGGTACGGGAAAGACGGCGGCCTTCGGTATCCCGCTGCTGGAGAAGATGGATCCGGAAAGCAGAAAGACCCAGGCCATGGTCTTATGCCCCACCAGGGAGCTGGCCATCCAGGTGGCTGAGGAGATCCGCCGCCTGGCGAAATACATGTCCGGGATCAAGGTCCTTCCGGTCTACGGAGGCCAGGAGATCGTAAAACAGATCCGTTCCTTAAAGGGCGGAGTCCAGATCATCGTGGGAACTCCGGGACGCGTCATGGATCACATGAGGAGAAAGACCATCCGCACCGATGAGATCCGGACCGTGGTGCTGGACGAGGCCGACGAGATGTTAAACATGGGCTTTCTGGAGGATATGGAGACCATCTTAAGCGCTCTTCCCGAGGAACGGCAGACGGTGATGTTCTCTGCCACCATGCCCCAGGCCATTGCAGACATTGCAAAGAAGTTCCAGAAGGATCCGGTGATGGTGCGGGTGGTAAAAAAGGAGCTGACCGTTCCCAAGGTGACCCAGTATTATTACGAGGTGAAGCCCAGGAATAAGGTGGAGGTCATGTGCCGTCTGCTGGACCTGTATTCCCCTAAGCTGTCTGTGGCCTTCTGTAATACGAAGAAGCAGGTGGATGAGCTGGTGCAGGCCCTCCAGGGCCGCGGCTATTTCGCCGAGGGCCTTCACGGGGATCTGAAGCAGGAGCAGAGGGACCGTGTCATGGACAGCTTCCGGAACGGAGCCACAGAGATCCTGGTGGCCACGGATGTGGCGGCCCGGGGCATCGATGTGGATGATGTGGAGGCAGTGTTCAACTATGACATCCCCCAGGACGACGAGTATTACGTCCACCGGATCGGCCGGACCGGCCGTGCAGGAAGGGAAGGCCGCGCCTTCAGTCTGGCTGTGGGCAGCGAGGTCTATAAGCTCAGGGATATCCAGCGGTTCTGCAAGACGAAGATCGTGCCCCAGTCCATCCCGTCCTTAAATGATGTGACGGCCATCAAGGCGGAAAAGATCCTGGATGAGGTCCAGGAGATCATGAATGACGGAGAGCTGGAGCGGATGACGGCCATCATCGAAAAGCGTCTTCTGGCTGAGGATTATTCCTCCCTGGAGCTGGCAGCCGCCTTCCTTAAAATGTCCATGGGCGACGATTATGAGGATATTGCCGAGGATGTGAGACCCCTGAGGGATCTGGAGGATCTGGGCAGGAGAGGCGGATCCCGGGGCCGCGACGGCCGGGGCCAGAGAGACGGCCGCGGAAATTACCGGGGAGGCCGGGGAGGACGCTTTGACGATCTGGACGAGTACGAAGGCCGCCGGTCGGGCCGGAGCGGCATGGCAAGCCTCTTTATCAACCTGGGAAAGAACCAGAATGTGAAGCCGGGAGATATCCTGGGAGCCATTGCGGGAGAGACCGGGATCCCGGGCCGTATGGTGGGGAGCATCGACATGTATGATAAATATACCTTTGTGGAGGTGCCCAAAAACCAGGCGGAAATGGTCATGGAGGCCATGAAGCAGGTGAAGATCCGCGGAAAGAACGTTCGGGTGGAGATCGCCAACCGGAAATAGGGTATTTTCTATATTTTGTATAAATTTTCGTTCACAAATATCCTGGAATATGGTAAAATATACATAACTGTCCGGCGGCTTTACAGTTTTGTGCAAAAAAAACCGAACAGGGATTTCGTCCCATGCGGGGGAAATATCTAAAGCAAGATCCGGGAGGAACGATCTATGACTGGAAAATACATGGCTTATGTTGGTTCTTATTCTTATACGGGAAAGGCCAAGGGGATCACGGTCTACGATGTGGACGTGGAAAAGGGGAAATTCATCTACCGCTGCGAGGTGGAGGTGGATAATTCCTCTTACCTGACCGTATCCAGGGATAAAAAAATGCTGTACTCCATTGCCGACGAGGGCGTGGTCTCGTTCCGCATCCTGCAGAACGGCAGCCTGTCCAGGGTGAACAGCGCAAATATCAAGGGAATGCGGGGGTGCCAGATCTCCACAAGCCCCGAAAACGACTACATTTTCGTGTCCGGCTACCACGATGGAAAGGTGACGGTGCTCCGGCTGAACCCGGACGGTTCTGTGGGCCATATCACCGACGGCGTATTCCATAAGGGGCTGGGGAGCGTGGCAGAACGGAATTTCCGTCCTCACGTGAGCTGCAGCCGTATGACGCCGGACGAGAAGTTTTTAATGGTGGCGGATCTGGGGATCGACCAGGTCAAGGTGTACCGGTTTGACAGAGGAGAGGGCCGCATTGCCCAGGTGGACACCATAAGGAGTGAGCTGGAGTCGGCGCCCCGTCATTTTGTCTTCAGCAGCGATGGAAAATTTTTCTATCTGCTGCATGAATTAAAAAACGTGATCGACGTATATTCATACCAGACCGGAGACAGGACGCCTCAAGTGGAGAAGGTCCAGACCATTGCCACCACCGGCGACGATCCCAACCAGCTTACGGCAGCCTGCGCCATCCGTCTTTCTCCGGATGAGAATTATCTGTTCTGCTCCAACGCCGGGGACAATTCGGTATCCATGTATGAGAGGGACACAGAAACGGGAATGCTCACGCTGAAGTTCTGTCTGCCCATCAGCGGGGAATATCCCAAGGACATCGCCATTTTCCCGGACGGCCAGCATTTGGCAGCCATCAACCACGGGGGAAATATTTCCTTTTTCCATATCGACTATGAGAAGGGGCTTCTGGTCATGAGCGACCGGAGCGTTGCGGTCAATGAGCCCAACTGCTGTGAAATTGTAAAAATAGGTTAGGAGATGTAGATATGGCGGCTGGATCGACCATTGGAACATTATTTAAAGTGACCACCTGGGGAGAATCCCATGGAAAGGCCATCGGCGTGGTGGCCGACGGCTGTCCTGCGGGACTGGCCCTATGTGAGGCAGATATACAGGCTCTCCTGGACCGGAGAAAACCGGGCCAGAGCAGATTTACCACCCAGCGGTCCGAGGGCGACCAGGTGGAGATCTTATCCGGCGTATTTGAAGGAAAGACCACGGGAACGCCCATTTCCATGATCGTGTGGAACCGGGACCAGCGCTCCAGGGACTATTCGGAGATCGCCGGCTGCTATCGGCCTGGTCACGCGGATTATACCTTTGATGAGAAGTTTGGCTTCCGGGATTACCGGGGCGGCGGCCGGTCCTCCGCCCGGGAGACCATCGGCCGGGTGGCGGCCGGAGCCATTGCAGAAAAATTTTTAAAGGCCCTGAATATTTCTGTCTGCGCCTACACCCGTTCCATCGGTCCTGTGGAGATCTCCTCCGGGCCGCTGGTGCCGGGGGCGGAGGCGCTTAAGACGGCGGAGGAAAATCCCTTATATATGCCGGATCCGGAGGCCGCAGAGCGGGCTGCCCGGTATCTGGAGGAGCGGATGGCAGACCAGGATTCTGCCGGAGGCGTGGTGGAGTGCGTGGTGTCGGGGCTCCCGGCGGGGTTGGGAGAGCCGGTGTTTGAAAAGCTGGACGCGAACCTGGCCAGGGCCATCCTTTCCATCGGAGCTGTAAAGGGGGTTGAAATAGGAGACGGGTTCGCGGCCGCCAGATCCAGGGGATCGGAAAATAATGACGGCTACCGCATGGCGGCAGACGGCTCGGTGGTAAAGACGGCCAACCATTCCGGCGGCGTTCTGGGAGGGATCAGCGACGGCAGCGATCTGGTATTCCGGGCGGCCTTTAAGCCCACGCCGTCCATTTCCAGGAGCCAGGAGACTGTAAGCCGCGCTGGGGAAAACATAGAGCTTTCCATTAAAGGCCGCCACGATCCTGTGGTGGTGCCGCGGGCAGTGGTGGTGGTGGAGGCCATGGCCGCTCTGACCGTGATGGACATGCTCCTGGTGTCCATGAGCTCCCGGCTGGATATGATCCAGTTGTTCTTCCAGGTGGAGAACGTGGAGGGAGCGGACATAGAGGAGAATTGATTTTGGAGAATTGACGGAAACCCGGAAGACGGGGCTGTCCTGAAAAAGGCAGAGGCCGGTGAATAAAAAAATGGAGGAAATGAGCATGAAGATCGTCATTGGAAACGACCACTCCGCAGTGGAGCTGAAAAATATCATCAAAGCGCATCTGGAGGAAAAGGGCTATGAGGTCATGAACGTAGGGACCGATACCTCTGATAGCTGCGATTACCCGGTATATGGAGAAAAAGTGGGCCGGGCCGTGGCTTCAGGCGAAGCAGACCTGGGCATTGCCATCTGCGGCACCGGCGTGGGGATCTCCCTGGCTGCCAACAAGGTAAAGGGGATCCGGGCCTGCGTGTGCAGCGAGCCCTATACGGCAAAGCTTTCCAGAATGCACAATAATTCCAACGTTCTGGCCTTTGGGGCGCGGGTAGTCGGAAGCGAGCTGGCAAAAATGATCGTGGATGAGTGGCTGGCCGCTGAGTTTGAAGGCGGACGCCATCAGAGACGGGTCGATATGATCATGGATATAGAAAACCGCTAGAAGGTTGAAAAAGGACTGGAGCCGGGAGGGCGCCAGTCCTTTTTGAGTGAGTATAAAAGGGAGTTATATAAAGGGGAATTATGGGATTTAGAAATCTACCTCTGTTCCATAGTAGGTGCAGACGAAGAGCTTTTCCATCTGCTCCGGTGTGATGGATCTGGGGTTGGAGCCTGTGCAGGCGTCGCCCACAGCGTTTGCTGCGATCTCAGCCACTTTTGACTTGAACTCTGCTTCGTCGATGCCGAATTCTTTTAAAGTGGACGGGATATTTAAAGTCCGGTTGAATTCTTTGATCTTCTCGCAGAGAGCGTTTACCTGGGATTCCTCAGAGGTCCCGCCAAGGCCCACTCTTCTGGCAATGTCTGCATAGCGGCGTTTTGCTTCCGGCTCATGGGCATTGTATTTGATCACATAGGGCAGGTAGATGGCGTTGGCACATCCGTGGGGGATATGGCCTGTGGAGAAGGCTGCGCCTGTCTTGTGGGCCATGGAATGTACGATTCCTAAGAGGGCGTTGGAGAACGCCTGGCCTGCAAGACACTGGGCATAGTGCATCTGCTCTCTGGCATCCTGGTTGCCGTTATAGGAGGCCGGAAGGAAATCCAGCACCATTTCGATGGCCTTGATGGCTAACGGATCCGTAAACGGGGAGTTTAAGGTGGAAACGTAGGCCTCGATGGCATGGGTCAGAGCGTCCATACCGGTGTAAGCTACCTGCTTTGCCGGAAGGGAGGCAACCAGCACGGGATCCAGGATGGCAACGTCCGGTGTGATCTCAAAGTCTGCCAGCGGATACTTGATTCCTTTGGAGTAATCTGTGATAACGGAGAAAGCAGTTACCTCTGTGGCAGTTCCGGATGTGGTGGGAATGGCGCAGAAATGTGCTTTCGTGCGCAGCTTCGGGAAGTTAAAGGGAACGATCAGATCCTCGAAGGTGGTATCCGGATGCTCGTAAAAGGCCCACATTGCCTTGGCAGCATCAATGGGGGAGCCGCCGCCGATGGCTACGATCCAGTCGGGCTCGAATTCCTGCATGGCCTTTGCGCCGCGCATTACGGTCTCTACGGAAGGATCCGGCTCAACGCCTTCAAAGAATCTCACTTCCATGCCGGCTTCTTTTAAGTAGCCCTCGATCTGATCCAGGAAGCCGCCCTTTCTCATGGAGCTGCCGCCGGAAACTACGATGGCTTTTTTTCCGGAAAGGTTCTTTAAGTCCTCTAAAGCGCCTTTTCCGTAGTACATGTCTCTCGGTAATGTAAATCTCATCATAACTGCATACCCTCCTAAAAGATTCGGAAATTCATATGTTTACCTTATAGTTAATATTTTAACGATATTTTTGCCAAATGTCAAGTACCTGGAGAGAAAATGTGAAAAAAATAACATTTGCAAACCACGGACCGCCATGCTATACTGGATAAAACGCAATGGACGTTAAAAACTGAATAAAACAGCGGGTGTCAGACCGGATGTGATCCGGGTCTGGTGAAAAGGGAAACAGGTGTGAATCCTGTACGAACTCGTCACTGTATTTAGGGAGCGGAGGCCATGTTCTGCCACTGGGAAACCGGGAAGGCGGCCAATGCGATGATCTATGAGCCAGGAGACCTGCCCGGCTGTTGTACGGGAACTTGCAGTTCCGGACCACGAGTAACTGGTAGTACGGTGATTTTTGTGCAGGGGCCCCTTTACTTATTTTTAATAAGCAGAGGGCTTTCTTTATGTGCGCGCCTGACCCTGGACCATATGGGCAGCAGGCCTGGGATCCCTGTATTTTCCGGCTCCATTTCCTCCGTCCGGAATACGCCCGGCGCGCGGAAAATAAAAATGGAGGAATGAAGAATGAGGAAAAACAAAATGGCAGGATTGATGGCAAGTGTGCTGGCGGCAGCCCTGTGGATGACCGGGTGTTCCGGAAACGGAGGTACAGAAACGAAGCCGGCGGCGGCAGGCGCGGAGACGGGGACAGAAACGGCAGGAACGTCTGCGGAGAAAGAGGGATCCCAGGCTTCCGGAGAAGAGAACAAGGAAAAGGAGGGGGCTGCATTGACAGAAAATAAGGAAACAGGAAAAAGAGCGATCCTGGTGGTGAGCTTCGGCACCAGCTACAACGAAAGCCGGGAGGCTACCATCGGCGCCATTGAGAAGGCCATCGCAGAGGCATTTCCGGAGACAGAGACACGGCGGGCCTTTACCAGCCAGATCATCATTGATAAATTAAAGGAACGGGACGGCCTGGAGATAGATAATGTAAAGGAAGCCCTGGACCGAGCGGCGGCAGACGGGATCACGGAGCTGGTGGTCCAGCCCACCCATCTGATGGACGGCTTTGAATACATGGATCTGGCAGAGGAGCTGGAGGAGTATGAAGGGAGCTTTGAACAGGTGGTCCTGGCGGATCCGCTGCTGACCAGCGATGCGGATTTTGACGCTGTGGCAAAGGCTATTACAGAGGCCATGGCGGAGTACGACGACGGGGAAACGGCGTTCTGCTATATGGGACACGGAACCGAGGCCGATTCCAACCAGGTATATCCCAGGCTCCAGGAAACCCTTAAGGAGGCAGGATATACGGATTACTTCATCGGTACAGTGGAGGCAGAGCCGTCTCTGGAGGATGTGACCGCTTCTTTAAAGGAAGCCGGCGGTTATAAACGGGTGGTGCTCCGGCCGCTGATGGTGGTGGCAGGCGATCATGCCAATAACGATATGGCCGGTGATGACGAGGACTCCTGGAAATCGATCCTGAATAAGGAGGGATATGAGACGGAGTGCGTCCTGGAGGGGCTTGGACAGATCCCGGCCATCCGGGAGCTCTATGTACAGCATACGAAGGCTGCCATGGACAGCCTTGCCAGATAGGAAGCGGGGAGAGGCGGATGAAATATGTAAGGAACAGCCTGGCGGCTCTCCTTGCGGCAGCAGCCGGCATGGTCTTCATGCCGGCTGCTACTTATGGGGCGTCAGAAGGCCGGGAGGCCGCAGAGGCCATTGGACAGGAAAGTGCCGTCCCTGTACCCGGATATGCGCTGAAGGACGGGACGTATCCCATTGAGGCAGAGTCCAGCTCCTCCATGTTCCGGATCGTCCGGGCAGAGCTTACGGTGAAGGATGGGAGTATGAAAGCAGCGGTGACCCTGAGCGGAAAGGGATATCTGAAGCTGTTCATGGGAACGGGAGAGGAGGCTCTGGACGCTGATCCGTCCCAGTACATAGGATTTTCGGAGGACGCAGACGGAGCCTATACGTATGAGCTTCCGGTGGAGGCCCTGGACCAGGAGCTGGAATGCGCGGCCTTCAGTAAAAGAAAGCAGAAATGGTACGACCGGCAGATCGTTTTTAAAGGGGATACCCTTCCAAAGGAAGCCTGGGTCCTTCCGGCAGAGGCCGGACTGGAGGACGGGAGGTACTGGATCGACGCAGCCCTTTCCGGAGGAAGCGGCCGGGCGTCAGTGGAGTCTCCGGCGGAGCTTACGGTAAAGGACGGCCAGGCATCGGTGCGGATCACATGGAGCAGCTCCGCCTATGACTATATGGCGGTATATGGGAAAAAGTACCTTCCGGTCAGCGAGGAGGGCAATTCAGCCTTCCAGATCCCGGTCTATGTGTTTGACGTCCCCATGCATGTGGCCGCGGATACCACAGCCATGGGGGATCCCCATGAGATCCAGTATACCCTGACCTTTAACCGGAGCACAGTGAGAGCCATGAAAAAAACGGCGGGGACCGGTTTCTGGATGGCGGCGGGAGCAGCTTTTCTGGCGGCGGGAGCCAGCGGCTGGTTCTGGATAAGAAAAAAGAGGAGGGCGGCATGAAGAGGAGCTGGAAGGCAGGGATAAAAAAACAGGCGGTCATCCTGGGGATCTGGGCGGCGGCGGGAGCGCTTTTAACGGGCTGTAAAGCGGCCGGAGGATCCGGAACCGGGAACAGGCTCCGTCCCCTGGAGCTTTCTTCCCTGGAATATACAGGGCGGCTGGAGCTGGAGTATGCAGAGCAGTTTGCCGTGGATCTTTACCAGGACGGCTTCCAGGTGCTGACTGTGGCCGACGGGAGCCGTATGCTCCTGGTGCCGGAAGGGAAGGAGGCCCCGGAGGATGTGCCGGAGGAGACGGCTGTGGTATACCAGCCGGTGAAAAATATCTATCTGGCGGCTTCGGCGGCCATGGACATGTTCCGGGCCCTGGACGCTTTGGATACGATCCGGCTTTCCGGGACGGATGCAGACGGCTGGTACATCAAAGAGGCCAGGGAGGCCATGAAAAGCGGGAAGATCCTTTATGCCGGAAAATACAGCGCCCCGGATTATGAGCGGATCCTGGCGGAGGGCTGCGGCCTGGCTGTGGAGAATACCATGATCAGCCATGCGCCGGAGGTAAGGGAAAAGCTGGAAAGCTTCGGGATCCCGGTGGCAGTGGACTATTCCAGCTACGAGACTGAGCCTCTGGGCCGCATGGAATGGATCAAGTTTTACGGAGCCCTCACAGGAAAAGAGGAGCAGGCGTCCGCTGCATTTGACGAACAGAAGGCAGCTATGGAGGCGGCGGCAGGAGGCAGCGAAGAGGCGGCTTCCGGAGACGGCGCAGATGTGGATCCGGCCCGCAGAGCAGAGGGGGGACGTGTTCCGGAGGAGGGCAGAAAAAAGACCGTTGCGTATTTTTATATTACGGCTGCCGGTATGGTCAATGTGAGAAAGTCCTCGGATTATGTGCCGAAGCTCATCGAGCAGGCGGGCGGAGAGTATATTTTTAAGGATCTGGGGACTGGAGAAAGCCGCAGCTCGTCTGTGAACATGCAGCTGGAGGAATTTTATTCCTCAGTAAAGGACGCGGACTTCCTTATTTATAACAGTGCCGTGGACGGCGGGCTGGAAACGGTGGAGGAGCTTTTGGGAAAGAGCGGGCTGCTGGCGGACTTTAAGGCGGTTAAGGAAGGAAATGTGTGGTGTACGGCCAGGGACCTTTATCAGAGCTCCATGGCTCTGGGGACCTTTGCAGAGGACATCCGGGCCATGCTGACGGGCCGGGGGGAAACGGTCTACCTTTACCGGCTCCCGGCCGGAAGAGAGGAGGAGCAGTGAACAGAAAGCGGAACGGGCATTTAAAATATGGACTGGCTTTTGCGGCGCTCCTGGCGCTGCTTCTTCTTTTCCTGGGCTGGAGCCTGTGCGCCGGAAGTGTGGAGATCCCGTTGGAGGAGGTGGCGGAAGTATTTGCCTGGAAGCTGGGATGCGCTCCGGCTCCCGGCGCTTCGTCTGCGGCCGGGATCGTCTGGGAGATCCGGTTCCCTCGGGCTCTGGCAGCCATCCTCTTAGGCGGAGCCCTGGGACTTTCCGGCTATCTTCTCCAGACCTTTTTCCGGAATCCCATTGCAGGTCCCTTTGTTCTGGGGATCTCCTCCGGGGCAAAGCTTCTGGTGGCATGTCTGATGGTGTTCTCTCTGGGCCATGCTGTCCGGGTGACATCTGCGGCCATGATCCTGGCGGCCTTTGCTGGAGCCCTGGCCTCCATGGGACTGGTGCTCCTTATGGCCGGAAGAGTGGAGCAGACGGCGGGGCTGATCCTTGGAGGCACCATGATCGGTTATATCTGCTCGGCAGCTACGGACATCCTGGTGACCTTTGCTGACGATACAGATATCGTAAATCTGCACAACTGGTCCCAGGGCAGCTTTTCAGGCATTTCCTGGGAGAATACGGCAGTCATGTGCCTGGTGGTGCTTCCCGCCTCGGCAGCCGTATTCCTTCTCTCTAAGCCGGTGGCTGCGTACCAGATGGGAGAGGTCTATGCAAAAAGCATGGGGATCCATGTGGGCCGTCTCAGGGCCTGGATGGTGCTCTTATCCAGTCTTTTATCAGCCTGTATCGTGGCCTTTGCCGGTCCGGTGTCCTTTGTGGGGATCGCCGTGCCCCATCTGGTGAGGAGCCTGTTTGGGACCTCCCGGCCTCTGGTGCTGATCCCGGCGTGCTTTCTGGGAGGGGGCGTGTTCTGCCTGTTCAGCGATCTTCTGGCCAGGACTCTTCTGGCTCCGGCAGAGTTCAGCATCAGCACAGTGACCGCGGTGCTGGGAGCTCCGGTGGTGATCGCCGTTATGATGAAGAAATACCAGAGGAGGGGATAAAGGTGGGAAACGGCTGTTTTTATGCGGACCGGCTGGCGGCCGGATATGGGAAAAGGCCAGTGGCGGAGGGACTTTCCTTTCATGCTGGCCGGGGAGAGATCGTGACCCTCATAGGCCCCAACGGAGCCGGAAAGTCCACGATTCTTAAGACGATCTCCGGCGGACTTGCGCCGATGGGAGGGGAGCTGGTGCTGGACGGCGTTCCCATGGAACGGATCCCCAGGAAGGAACGGGCCAGGAAGCTGGCGGTGGTGTTTACGGAAAAACTCCAGGGGGAGCTTATGACCTGCCGGGATGTGACGGCGGCGGGGCGGTATCCCTACACCGGGCGGCTGGGACTTTTATCAGAGAAGGACCAGAGAGCCGTGGATCAGGCCCTGGAGCTGGTCCATGGAACCGACCTGGGGGACCGTCCCTTTGACCGGATCAGCGACGGGCAGCGCCAGCGGATCATGCTGGCCAGGGCGCTCTGCCAGGAGCCGGAGATGATCCTTCTGGACGAGCCCACCTCTCATCTGGATGTGAAGTATAAGCTGGAATTCCTTTCCCTGCTCCGGGAAATGGCCAGGAAAAAGGAGCTTTCAGTGATCATGTCCCTCCACGAGCTGGATCTGGCGGAAAGGATCTCGGACCGGGTGGTGTGCATAAAGGACGGACGCATGGACCGGTGCGGAACGCCGGAGCAGGTCTTTACACCGGGATATGTGGAGGAGCTGTTCGGAATGACTGCCGGGAAATTTGACGCGGCTGGGGGATCTGTGGAGTTTTCTGTTCCTGGAGGCGCTGTAAAGCCGGAGGACCTCCCGGAAAATGCGGTATTTGTGATCGCGGGGAACGGCTCGGGGCGGCAGGTATTCCGGAAGCTCCAGAGAGAGAACGTGCCCTTTGTCACAGGGATCCTGTTTGAAAATGATCTGGATCTCCCGGCGGCGGAGGCCCTGGCTGCCCATGTGGTGAAGGTTCCCCTGGGGCCAGTGCCGGAGGAGGCTGTGAGGGAGGCCAGGGCGTGGATCCGGCGGTGCCAAAGGGTGATCTGCTGCCGGACGGGCTTTGGAGTATGGGAGAAGGAAAACGAAGATCTGTTTAAGTATGCAGAGCGGTCAGGAAAGACCGCAGGAGAATCGTAACAGACAGCCGTGTGGGAAGACGCCCGGCTGGACTGTTACGAATAATAAAAGCGGCTTCCGAATAGAATGGTAACGACCAATTCATAGGGAGCCTTTTTTATGGCAGTGAGAATGAAACGGCCGGGAAAACGCGTCCTGGCGCTTTTGGGGATCCTGGCGGTATTTGCCGCCGGCTGCATTGGCTTTACGGGCTGCCAGGGCGGCAGCGGGGATACGGAAAAGATCCGGGATCTGGAATTTACAGTGACGGGAGAGGGGGAGGTCCCCCAGGCCCTGGCAGAGCTCATTGGAAAAAAGAGGGAGAAGCCCTTTAAGCTTACATATGCGGACGGGCAGGATATGTATATCGTCATCGGGGAGGGCCCCCAGACCGGAGGCGGATACAGCATTACCGTTAAGGAGCTGTATCTGACAGAAAATTCAGTGGTGATACGGACCGAGCTTCTGGGGCCGGAAAAGGGGGAGGCCACGGGAACGGATCCGTCCTATCCGGTGCTGATCGTGAAAACAGAGTTTTTAGAGGAGCCGGTGGTATTCCAGTAGGCGGATGCAGGAAGGTGCCCTTTGCTGTCCCGACAGCCGGGAAGCTGGGACGCCGGGATGCCTGTCCTCCGGGCCGTATGGAAGCCTTTGGCCGGAAACTGCTTTACCGCGGCCGGATTTTCTGGTAGAATGGGGAAACATACGGATAAAAGAAAACAGGAGAGGTACAGGATGGAGACACGGTACGAGGAGGAGGGCCTTAAGGAAAGGACCAGAGAGATCGAAAAAAGCATTATCAAACGGTTCCGGAAGGAGATCTGGAGGCCCTTTGTGAAGGCACTCAACGAGTATGAGATGATACAGGAGGGCGATCAGATCGCAGTCTGTATTTCCGGCGGAAAGGATTCCATGCTCCTTGCCAAGTGCATGCAGGAGATCTTAAGGCACGGAAAGATGGAATTCGGGTTAAAGTTTCTGGTGATGGATCCGGGCTACCGGGAGGAAAACCGGAAGCTGATCCATGAGAACGCCAGGATCCTGGGGATCCCGATCCACGTGTTCGAGACGGAGATCTTTGACACGGTGGTGGATGTGGAGGACTCCCCCTGCTACCTCTGCGCCAGGATGCGGCGGGGAAACCTGTACGCCAACGCCAGGGAGCTGGGCTGCAATAAGATCGCCCTGGGCCACCATTTTGACGATGTGATCGAGACGATCCTTATGAGCATGCTCTATGGGGCCCAGATCAATACCATGATGCCCAAGCTCCACAGCACCAATTTCCAGGGCATGGAGCTGATCCGCCCCCTGTACCTGGTGAAGGAGGCGGATATCCTGGCATGGAAGGAATATAATCAGCTTCAGTTCTTACAGTGCGCCTGCCGGTTTACGGAGGAGAGCAGCCGGAGACAGAACGAGGAGCTGTCCAAGAGGAAGGAAATGAAGAAGCTGATCGGGGAGTTCCGGAAGACCAGCCCGTATATTGACATGAATATTTTCCGCAGCGTGGAAAATGTCAATACAGACGCCTGCATCGGATATATACGCCGGGGAGAGCGCCATCATTTCCTGGAGGAATATTAAGAAGGACGCCATCATACATTTTTGTAAAGCAAAGGCTTTGGAAAGGTGTGGTGGCGTTTTTATGATGGAGCTGGTGAAAAAGCATATCCATATGAACCGGAGGAGCGGCAGCGTTGCGTCCCAGATGACCCTGGACGATGATTTTAACGTGCCGGATACCATGGAGGACGTGGAGCAGCTGATCTTAGAAAGAGGAGAGATCCAGATAGAGTCGGCGAAGAACCAGGGAGAAAAGGTGGAGGTCCGGGGACGACTGGATTTCCGGGTGCTGTACCGGACTCCCGGCGGACAGGTCATGACCCTGGCCGGAAACCTTCCCTTTGAGGAGCGGGTGAATATGCCGGGTCTCCTGGAGAACGATCATATCCAGGCCGGCTGGGAGTTAGACGATCTGAAGCTGGGGATCATCAATTCCCGGAAGCTGAACGTAAAGGCCCTGGTGACCTTAAAGCTCCAGGCGGAGACCCTTTTCGACGCCGAGGCGGCGGAGGACGCGAGATTTGACGGGGACGTGGAGACCTTAAAGAAAACCATAGCTGTGGCGGCCTTAAGCGCCCGGCGGAAGGATACGTTCCGGGTCCGGGAGGTACTGTCCCTTTCGGGAAATAAGCCGGATATCGACACCCTTCTGTGGCAGGACATACGCCTGCGGGGCGTGAATACGAGGCCCCTGGACGGGAGGATACGCCTGGACGGGGAGCTGATGGTGTTCGCCATTTATTCCGGGGAGGCCGGTCAGGTGCCGGTCCAGTGCCTGGAGGAAACGGTGCCGTTTTCCGGCGAGGTGGAGCTGGAGCCCTCGGTGGAGGAAATGATCCCCTTTATCACGGTGCGTCTGGTACATAAGGAGCTGGAGGTGAATCCGGATTCGGACGGAGAGATGCGGGAGCTGTCCGTGGATGCGGTCATGGAGCTGGATATGCGGCTTTATGAGGAGAAGGAGCTGGAGATCTTAAACGATCTGTACGCCCTGGACCGGGAACTGGATATGGATACAGGAGAGGCGTGCTTTGACCAGATCGCCGCCAGGAACCAGCTGAAGACCAGGCTCCAGGAAAAGGTGGATCTGCCGGTGGGGCAGCGGATCCTGCAGATCTGCCACAGCGACGGAGACGTGAAGCTGGATGAGGTACAGATCCGGGACGGAGAGCTGTCCATGGACGGCGTTCTGGAGGTGCAGCTTCTGTATCTGACTGCCGACGACTCCTCTCCGGTGGGAGCGTCCACAGAGGTACTGCCGTTCCATATGACGGCCCAGGTACCGGGGATCACAGAGGACAGTGTTTACCAGATGGAGCCGGGACTGGAGCAGATCTCTGCCGTGATGCTGGGCGGCGACAGCGTGGAGATCAAGGCGTCGGTGACCATGGATGTGCTGGTACTGAACCAGGTCTGCGGCCAGGTGATCCTGAATGTGCGGGAGGAGCCCCTGGATACGGAACGGCTGAAGCAGATCCCAGGGATCGTGGGCTATGTGGTACAGCCGGGGGATTCTTTGTGGAAGATCGCCAGAAAATTCCATACCAGTGTGGATGCGGTCATGGCAGACAACGGGCTTACGGATCCGTCCATCCAGCCTGGAGATAAGCTGATCATCGTGAAGGCGGTGGGGGAACGGGCCTAGGCGGTGCCGGTCTGGCGGGCAGTATCCCCGTCAGGCCGCATATAAGGCGGCAGGGATCTGAAAAATGAAAGAATGTCTGGTTGCATTTCGGGCAAAATACCATATAATAGAGTATAAGCCGGAAGACAAAAGCGGACTCACACAGGAAAACGCATCCGGCCGGTGCTTGATATAGATCCGGAACCAGCGCCCGAAGGGCTGTCCTGGCCGGGGCGGCGATGGCAGCCTTAAGATGCCGTTGCCGTTTACATAACATGAGGACGGATGGATATGAACTACACATATCTGCTGGAATGTGCGGATAAAACCTTTTACTGCGGCTGGACCAACGATCTGGAAAAGCGTGTGAATACCCATAATATGGGACGCGGGGCCAAGTATACGAAGCCCAGAAGGCCGGTGGTCCTGGTCTATTATGAGGCCTTTGAGACCAAAAGGGAGGCCATGAGCCGGGAAGCCGCCATTAAACGGATGACGAGAAAAGAAAAAGAAGCTCTTGTGAGAACACAGGATAAGACAGCAGGAGGAACCAGGTGAAACATAAAACAAAGAAATTACTATGCAGCGTGCTGGCATTCTGCCAGCTTTTTGCCATGACGGCCTTTGCGCGGCCCGACTGGCCGTCGGATACGGGGATCCAGGCCGAGGCCGGGGCCCTAATGGACGTGGATTCGGGGACCATGATCTTTGGCCAGAACAGCCATGTGGAATATCCGCCTGCCAGCATCACAAAGCTTCTGACTGCCTTGATCGTCCTGGAGCATGCGGAGCTTTCCGATACAGTGACGTATTCAGAGACCGCCATGAACAGCGTGGAGGCGGACAGCGGCAATAAATACAGCCTGGCCATCGGCGATACAATGACGGTGGAGGACTGCCTGTACGCCCTTCTTCTTTCGTCGGTGAATCAGTCGGCCAACGCCCTGGCAGAGCATGTGGCGGGAAGTATCCCGGCGTTTGTGGATATGATGAACCAGAAGCTGGCGGAGCTGGGCTGCAGCGAGAGCCATTTTGAGAACCCGTCGGGGCTCAATGGAGATACCCAGAATGTGTCAGCCTATGATATGGCAAAGATCGCCTGCGCGGCGTTCCAGAATGAAAAGCTGCTGGAGATCAGCTCCTCCGTGTCCCATGAGGTCGGCCCCACCACCAACAATCCCAACGGCTTCACCGTGCGCCAGGAACACCGTCTGGTGATCACCGAGGATACGGCCAGCGAGTTTTACTGTCCCGAGGCGGTGGCTGGAAAGACCGGCTATCTTTTAAAGGCAGGAAATACGCTGGTGACCTACGGGGAAAAGGATGGAAGACGGCTGGTGTCTGTGATCTTAAAGGGGAGTCCCCGCCAGTATTTCCTGGACGGCAAGGCCCTTTTACAGTTCGGCTTCGACCGCTTTCAGAATGTGGGGATCGCAGAAAACGAGACCCGGTATGTGACCGGGGAGGAGGCCGTGGACATCGGCGGCACGTCCTATAACCCGGCAGATCTGATGGTGGAGGAAGGAAAAGTGGTGACTCTGCCGGAGGAGGCCTCCTTCGGTGATGCAGAGCTTTCCCTGGAAGCCCTTCCGGAAGGAGCGCCTGCCAATGCGGTGGCCCTTCTCCAGTACGTTTATAATGAAAGAAAGGTGGGACAGGCCTACCTCCTGGATAAGACGATCCAGGTACCGGCTGAAACGGAGCCTTCCGGCGGAGAGGCCGCAGAGCCTGGAACAGAGGATGGAAGCGGGGAGACTGGAAGCGCCGCCCAGGAACCGGAGGATACAGAGGAGCCCACAGAGACGGCCTCTGTGGATCCGGAGAAAACAGACGGAAGGTTTTCACTGAAGCTTCCGAAGGCTGTGATCCCTGGTGTGATCCTGGCGGTCCTGGCCGCCCTTGGGGCCGGTCTCTGGATGGTCTGGATCCGGAAGAGAAGGAGAGAAGAGGCGGAGGCAGCCGCCCGGAGACGGGAACGCCGCCGGCAAAGACTGATGGAAGAGGGGCCGGAGGCAGCGGCAGAGTTTAACCGCCTGCTGGAAGAAAAGAAAAACAGGAGCCAGGGCCGGGGACACCGGCGCTAGATCCCTGGATCAGGCTGCGGCCAGATAGCCATACATCATCATATAGTGACAGAAGCTCCCGCCCATGACGAACAGGTGAAAGATCTCGTGAGACCCGAAATTTTTATGCCTGGAGTTGAAAAGCGGGAGCTTTAATGCATAAATGACGCCTCCGGCGGTGTAGATGATCCCTCCGGCCAGGAGCCAGCCGAAGGCGCCTGGAGTCAGGGAGGACAGGATCTGTCCAAAGGCTGTCACACAGATCCATCCCATGGCGATATAAATACAGGAGGAAAACCACTTGGGACAGCTGATCCACAGGGCGTTGATCAGGATGCCCACGGCTGCAATGGCCCACACCAGGGCCAGGAGCCGGTATCCGGCAGAATTTCCCAGAACGATGAGGCATACCGGCGTATACGTTCCTGCGATTAGGACAAAGATCATCATATGATCGATCTTCCGGAGGAGCCGGTTGACGCCTTCAGAAATATCGAAGGTGTGGTAGACGGTGCTGGCAGCGTATAAGAGGATCATACTGACGATAAATACAGCCAGGGCCGCCACGTGGAGCCGGTCGGTGAAAAACGCGGCCTTCAAAAGCAGGGGAGCCGCAGCCAGGACCGCCAGGATCATTGCGATAAAATGGGTAAGGGCGCTGCCGGGATCCTTAACACTGAGTTTCATACACATACCTCCAATCAGAAAACGGAATATAATTTTTAATAATATATAATGTAGTTTTAAAAACTACATCTAGCTTTTTTATATACTATATCACCTTGCCTTAAAATATGCAAGGGGTTCGGAAAATATTTTTATCATCAAAGTAAATGGACAGAAGGAAAGGAAGGACCATGGTACAGGTATTATATGCAGATAAGGATATTCTGGTGGCGGTGAAGCCTGCGGGAGTGGAATCCCAGGCGGCGAAGCGGTTTGCGCCGGATATGGTCAGCGAGATCCGGAAATATCTGGTTATCCACAAGTTATGCACGCCGGGAAAGGAGCCCTATGTGGGAGTTATCCACAGACTGGATAAGCCTGTGTCAGGGGTAATGGTGTATGCATTGTCTAAAAATGCTGCCGCAGCCTTGAGCAGACAGGTCCAGGACCGGAAGCTGGAGAAGATCTATGGGGCTGTTGTATGTGGAAAGCCGGAAAAAGATGTGGATAAGCTTGTGGATTATCTGGAAAAATCCGTGGATGGAAATGAATCCTATGTTGTGGATCATGGTGGAAAATGTGGAAAACGGGCTGAACTGTCCTATGAGGCTCTGGAAAGCCTGGAGGACGGGGGAAACGGGATCCTGACGCTTTTACGGATCCGTCTGGAGACCGGACGCCACCACCAGATCCGGGTCCAGTTTGCATCCAGGGGACTGCCGCTTTTTGGGGACCGGAAATACGGAACAAGAGCGGCCGCAGCAGCAGGGCCCCTGGCTCTCTGCGCCATGTCCCTTTCCTTTGTCCATCCGTCCACAGGAAAGCCCATGACCTTTTCCGTGCCTCCGTCCGGCGGCGCATTTTCAAAATTTAAATTTTTCCAGGACGCATAAGGAAAGGAATCCGGCCCATACTAAGTGGTGTACAAAGGAAGTACAAAACAGAAACGGGTGATTCCATGGGTAAGCCGGGCAAAAAACTGAAGAAGATCTTTCTGATACTGGGAATTACCGGGGCAGTCTACGGAGGCTTCAAATACCTCCTGCCCCTGGTGGTTCCCTTTTTGTGCGCCTACCTGGCGGCCCTGTGGCTGGGACCGTCGGTCCGGTATTTTGAGCGGAGGCTCACGATCCGGCTGGGCGGGAAGGAGCGCAGGATCCCTGCGGCGGTCATCGGCGGCGTGGAGCTTCTTTTTATGGGAGCAGTCCTGGGCTGGCTTTTTTATCTTGGCAGCAGCCGGCTTCTGGCCCAGGCCAGGCTTTTCATGGTCCGTCTTCCGGAATGGCTTTCTGAGGCCGACCGGATCCTTACAGGCCTGTTTTTAAGCCTGGAGGAGAAGATGGGGCTGATGCCGGAAAGCCTTGTGGGCCTGGCCAGGGAGCTGGTCCGCGACGCGTCAGAGGCTGTGCGTCAGGCGTCCCTTCCTCTCCTTATGACCAATTCTGTCAGCGTCCTGGCCTGGGCGGTCCGGGCTGTGGTATTTCTGGTGCTCTTTTTTGTGGCCGCAGTCATGACCCTGGAGGAAATGGATGAGATCCGGGAGAAAAAGAGCGGATCCATCTTCCACCGGGAATTTTCTGTCCTGGGAAGACGGATCGCGTCGGCGGGCAGCGCATGGTTTAAGACCCAGCTTGTGATCATGGCGGTGACGGCCATGATCTGTACCCTGGGACTGACCCTTCTGGGGAATCCGTATTCGGTGCTGCTGGGCCTGGGGATCGGGCTCCTGGACGCCCTTCCGGTGTTCGGGACCGGAGCGGTGCTGGTCCCCTGGGGAGCCTTCCTTCTCCTGGAGCGCCAGTGGTGGAAGGGAGCGGTGCTCCTTTTTATCTATGGCCTCTGCTATTTTATCCGGCAGTTCCTGGAGGCAAAGCTCATGGGAAGCCGCATGGGCCTTTCGGCGCTGGAGACCCTGTTCTCCATGTATGTGGGCCTGGAACTGTTTGGCGTGTCCGGCTTTTTTTTAGGGCCTGTGGGCCTGCTCATCATTGAGGATCTGGTGAAGCTCTACGGAGAGGATGGGGAAAGCCGTTGACTTTACTCATCTGACGTATTATCATAGACGTATTCCGGGTCCTCTGGCAGCCGGAGCTTCCGGAGCCGGGGACCATTGATCTGTTTACGCGGGGGAGAAAGAAAATGAATGAGAGATCTGGATCGAATCTGAAGGCCAAGCTGATCCTCTTAGCCGGAGTGTTCAGCTGTTCCATGTCGTCGGCGTTTTTCCGGTATATGACGGCGCCCAGTACCATTGCAGCCACCTACCGGCTGGGCTGGACGGTGCTTTTGCTGACACCGCTTATTTTTTCCAAAAGGGAGACCAGGAAAGAGCTGCTTTCCTTAAAAGGGAAGGATCTGGCCTTCTGCGGCCTTTCGGGCCTGTTCCTGGCCATGCACTTTGTGGTATGGTTTGAGTCCCTGAGCAACACGTCCATTGCCAGCTCCACGGTGTTAGTCAATACGGAGGTGGCCTTTGCGGCCTTCGGATACCTGATCTTTTTCGGAAAGAAGATCCGGAAAAAGGAGATCCTGGCCATCGGGATCGCCTTTCTTGGAAGCGTGGTCATCGCCATGGCCGATACGGGAGGCGGAGCCGGAAAGAACGCAGTTTTAGGCGATATCCTGGCTCTTTTAGCGGCCTTTTTCTCGGCCTGCTATACGCTGATCGGGACCAGGGAACGAAGCCATATGAGCACCATGGTGTATACATACGTCCTTTACTGGGGCTGCTTTTTATCCCTGCTGGTCTTCGACGCCGTTTCCGGTGTGCCCATGACCGGCTATGAGCCCATTAACTGGATCATGAGCCTGTGCCTGGCTGTGTTCTGTACCCTTTTGGGCCACAGCGTATTCAGCTGGAGCCTTAAGTTCTTAACGCCCACCTATGTGAGCACAGTGAAGCTGGCGGGGCCGGTATTTGCCTCCGTATCCGCGATCCTTCTGTTCGGGGAGATCCCGGGACTGATCCAGGTGGCGGGAGCTGCGGTGGTGCTGGCGGGCGTCTATCTGTACGCGAAAAATTCGTAGGAGGAGGACCATGGATCAGTTGGAAAAAGTGGGAAAAAAGCTCCTGGGCTCCCAGATCGAGGATTCCCTGATGGAGTACATATTAAATGAGCCGGTGGCCATCGGTGAAAAGCTCCCCAATGAATTCGAGCTGGCGGAGAAGTTCGGCGTGGGACGGAGCACCATAAGGGAGGCAGTGAAAAGCCTGGTATCAAAGGGCGTCCTGGAGGTGCGGAGGGGCTCGGGAACGTATGTGGTGAGTACCAGCTCCCTGGAGGAGGATCCTCTGGGGCTTGGCCGGTTTGAGGACAAATACCACCTGGCCCTGGAGCTTTTTGAGGTGAGGCTCATGCTGGAGCCGGAGATCGCCGCCCTGGCCAGCGAGTACGCGTCGGAGGAGGAGAAGGCGCAGCTTGAGTCTCTCTGCGACCAGGTGGAGCGCCAGTATACTGCCGGGATCAACCATATTAAAAAAGACATTGAATTCCATACCTGCATTGCAAAGTGCAGCCGGAACCGGGTGGTGGAGATCCTGATCCCCCTTATCAACTCCAGCGTGTCCACCTTTGCGACCCTGACCCGCCGGCAGCTGATGAAGGAGACCATTGAGACCCACCGGGCAGTGACCAATGCCATCCTGAAGGGAGATTCGGTGGGGGCCAGGTGCGCCATGATCATGCATCTGACCTATAACCGGCAGAAGCTCCTGGAGCTTCTGGAGGCCCAGGAAAAGGACTGGGAAGGCCGGAAAGAAGGGGAATAGGGCCAGGGGGCAGACATCTGATGAATGACGGCAGATGTCCGGCCGGACGTATTGTGCAGAATGAATGAAAACAGCGGGTCCCAGACGGGAGAAACCGCTGTTTTTTTGTGCGAAAAAGAGAAAACCAAGGAAGAACATCTGATGTATTGACAATAATAGTCAAAATAAGTACAATGAAACCAGGATGTCATAAGACATCTGATGTATTTAAGAGTGAATCCAAAGAGGTATGTAAAAACGGGAGGTATGTTCACTATGGAAGCTTTAGCTTTAAACCCCGGCAGGCTGGTAGCCGCCGCTGTGATCGGACTGGTACTGCTACTGGTCCTGATCATCAAATTTAAGGTGCAGGCAATGGTAGCGATCCTGATCGGCGCCATCGCCATCGGTCTTCTGGCCGGAATGCCCTATGAGCAGATCGTAACAGCCGTCAATGACGGTATCGGAAACACATTAAAGGGAATCGCCCTGTTAGTGGGCCTTGGATCCATGTTCGGCGCGATCCTGGAGGTCTCGGGAGGCGCCCAGACCCTGGCTGTGACCATGGTAAAGCGGTTCGGTGACCAGAAGGCCGCATGGGCCCTGGGTATCACAGGCCTTGTGATCGCCATGCCGGTATTCTTTGACGCCGGCCTGATCATCCTGATCCCCCTGGCCTTCTCTCTGGCCAAGAGGACGAAGCGTTCCTCTCTGTTTTATGCGATCCCGCTTTTAGCGGGTCTTGCGGTGGGCCATGCGTTCATTCCGCCCACACCGGGTCCGATCCTGGTGGCCAACATGTTAAATGTGGACCTGGGCTGGGTCATCGGCGTCGGGATCTTCTGCGGTATCTTTGCCATGATCGTGGCAGGACCGGTATGGGGCTCCATCTGCGGAAAGAAATATATGGTTCCGGTCCCGGAGCATGTGGCAAACCAGGCAGATATGGATGAATCCAAGCTCCCTGGCTTCTGGACCATCGTCGGGATCATTTTGATCCCCCTGGTACTGATCATCCTGGACTCTGTGGCTGGAGTGGTCCCGGCCATGGAAAGCCTCCGTCCGATCGTAGGCTTCCTGGGTGAGCCCTTTGTGGCCCTTCTGATCGCCACCGTTGTGGCAATGGTGATCCTGGGCGTAAAACATGGATATACCATGCCGGAGCTGGAAAAGATCATGACAAAATCCCTGGAGCCCACAGGACTGATCCTTCTGGTAACAGCCTGCGGCGGCGTGCTCCGCTATATGCTCCAGTATTCCGGCCTTGGCGATATCATCGGCCAGGCAGTATCCTCTGCAAACCTTCCCATCGTTGTGGTGGCCTTTGTGGTGGCAGCCCTGGTAAGGATCTGCGTGGGTTCCGCAACTGTGGCTATGACCATGGCGGCCGGGATCATCGCGGCCATGCCGGAGATAGCGGGCCTGTCCCCCTTATATCTGGCCTGCACCACGGCGGCTGTTGCCGGAGGGGCCACTGTCTGCTCCCACTTTAACGATTCCGGCTTCTGGCTGGTAAAATCCCTGGTGGGAATGGATGAAAAGACAACGCTTAAAACATGGACCATCATGGAGACCCTGGTGGGAGGAACCGGCTTCCTTGTGGCCCTGATCATTTCATTCTTTGCATAAATAGTTCAGTTTTTCTCAGATTAGAAAAGGAGCGGCAGTTATGAAGTTAAAAAGTCAGGAAATGCGGGAGCTGGCTCCAGAGCTGGATCCCTTACGTATCGGTACGGGCTGGAAGCCGGAGGATCTTTCCAAGCCCCAGGTTATGATCGAGAGCACCTTTGGAGACAGCCATCCGGGCAGCGGCCATCTGGATATCCTGGTGGAAGAGGTAAGAAAGGGCGTGGAAGAGGCCGGAGGCCACGGAGCCCGGTATTTCTGCACGGATATCTGCGACGGCGAGAGCCAGGGGACCGACGGCATCAATTACAGCCTTGTGAGCCGTGAGATGATCGCCAGCATGATCGAGATCCATGCCAATGCCACGCCCTTTGACGCCGGCGTATATCTGGCAAGCTGTGATAAGGGGCTTCCGGGAAATCTCATGGGCCTGGCCCGGGCTGACGTTCCGGCCATCGTGGTCCCCGGCGGCACCATGAACGCCGGTCCGGATATGCTGACCTTAGAGCAGTTAGGCAAGTACAGCGCCAGATACCAGCGGGGCGAGATCGACGAGGAAAAATTAAACTGGGCCAAATGCAACGCCTGTCCCAGCTGCGGAGCCTGCTCCTTTATCGGAACAGCATCCACCATGCAGATCATGGCCGAGGCCCTGGGCCTGGCCCTTCCGGGAAGCGCGCTGATGCCGGCCACCAGCCCGGATCTTCTGGATTTTGCCAGGGAAGCCGGCCGTCAGGCCGTGAAGCTGGCGCTGACTCCGGGAATGAAGCCCAGCGAGATCGTGACTCTGGAGAGCTTTGAAAACGCCATTCTGGTCCATGCGGCTATTTCTGGAAGCACCAACTGTCTTCTTCATATCCCGGCCATTGCCCATGAGTTTGGGATCGAGATCACAGGAGATACCTTCGACCGTCTCCACAGGGGCGCCCACTATCTTCTGGATGTACGTCCGGCGGGAAGGTGGCCGGCAGAGGTGTTCTATTATGCAGGCGGCGTTCCGGCCATCATGGAGGAGATCAAGGCGCATCTCCACCTGGATGTGATGACCGTTACAGGAAAGACCCTGGGCGAGAATCTGGAGGAGCTGAAGCAGAACGGCTTTTATGAGAGATGCGGAAAATGGCTTTCCGAGTTCAACAGCCGCTATGGCGTGGCTCTGACAAAGGAGGATATCATCCGTCCCTATGATAAGGCCATCGGCACCGATGGAAGCATCGCCATTCTCCGGGGAAATTTAGCACCGGAGGGGGCAGTGATCAAGCACACCGCCTGTCCCAAGGAAATGTTCAAGGCCGTTTTAAATGCAAGGCCCTTTGACAGCGAGGAGGAGTGCCTGGATGCAGTATTAAAGCACAAGGTCCAGAAGGGCGACGCAGTGTTTATCCGCTACGAGGGCCCCAAGGGCAGCGGAATGCCGGAGATGTTTTACACCTCTGAGGCCATCAGCAGCGATAAGGAGCTGGGCCGCAGCATTGCCCTCATCACCGACGGACGGTTTTCCGGCGCGTCCACCGGCCCAGTCATCGGTCACTGCAGCCCCGAGGCTGTGGACTGCGGTCCCATCGCACTGGTGGAGGAAGGCGATCTGATCGAGATCGACGTGATGGAGAGAAAGCTCAATATCATCGGGATCCATGGAGAGAGAAAGACCATGGAGGAGATCGACGAGATCTTAAAGGAACGGAGAAAGAACTGGAGACCCAGGGAGAAGAAATACCAGAAGGGAGTGCTGCGGCTGTTCAGCGAGCATGCGGCAAGTCCCATGAAGGGCGCATACCTGGAGTTTTAAGGGAATAAAAATGAGAGGGGCAGGTCCGCCATGGACCTGCCCCTTTGGCTGTTATTTACGCGGAAACCGTGTTTTTTATGGTTCCAGCAGCTCCAGATTGATGGATTTTTCTGTAAAGCCGTATTTTCTATACATTTCATACGCCGCCGTATTTTTTGCGTTGACCTGCAGCTCAATGGCGTCCATATTTTTTTCCGCCTTTAATCCTTTCAGAAAATCAAACATTTTATGTCCAACACCGGCTCCCCGATATGCTTCGTCCACAGCCATCCGGTCCACAAAAATAAGATCACGGGTGGTATGCGACGGACCTTCCACATGCTTAAACATGATCTGGAGGATCCCGATCACCTGGTTCTTTTCGTTTTCCGCAACGAAGAACGTATGGTCCTCTGCGGCCTGCTGAAACTCTTCCATTGACATCAGATGACTGGTATGTCTGTAAATATCCGGTCTCCATTCCACATGCATATCCTGTACCTGTGAAAGTATTTTTACAGCTGCTTCGTAGTCCCGGGCCATGGCTGCCCTGATCTGAATCTGCATGATCCTCCGCTCCTTCTATAAAGTTTTTACGGATCCGTGAACCCTGTACGCGCCCAGGTCTTGCCGCCTTGCCGGCCGCCGGTCCAGGGAAAGCTCCTGCGTTGCAGGGCAGGTACCCGCTGGGATCATTTTAGCATAGGGAAAGGGGATTGTCCATGGAGATGAGCCGGAGGAAGGTGGATGGCGGAACTGTTATAATTGACAAGGGTAGAAAAAGGAATATAATAAAAGAAAGTTCTGGGAAATCCAGGGAATCGGGGCGGTTCATTATGTGGATGCTGTTTGCAGTACTTTCTTCGATATTTGCGGCGCTGACCTCCATTCTGGCCAAGGTGGGGATCGAGGGAGTGAATTCCAATCTGGCGACGGCGGTGCGGACGGTCGTTGTGCTCATCATGGCCTGGGGAATGGTATTTCTCACAGGCGGACAGTCCGGGCTTTCCAGTATCGGGAAAAAGAGCTGGATCTTCCTGATCCTGTCGGGCCTTGCCACCGGGGCCTCCTGGCTGTGCTATTATAAAGCCCTCCAGATGGGAGACGCGTCCAAGGTGGTGCCCATTGATAAAATGAGCGTTGTGATCACACTGATCCTGGCGTTTGTGTTTCTTCATGAGAGCGTCACGCCGAAGACCGTTCTGGGCTGTGTCCTGATCGGTGCGGGAACGCTTTTGATGGTGTTGTAGAAATCGGGCATACAAAGGAAGGGAGGAATCTGGATCATGATCTATGAGGGACAGATCTGCCGGGGACCCATGGAACGGTCCTCATTTATGCTGCCAGTGGCTGTGGGGTGCTCCTATAACCGCTGCCGGTTCTGCAACCTGTTTAAGCATCTGAAATACCGGCAGCTTCCCATGGAGCAGGTGGAGGAGGAGATCCTCCGGGTACAGGCCCTGGGAGGCGACCCGGAAACCGTATTTTTAGGGGATGGAAACGCCTTTGGCCTGGAGACATGCCATCTGCTGGAAATTGCCGGGAAGATCCGGCGCTCCTTTCCTTCCTGCCGTTCCATCAACATGGACGCGACAGTGACCAATATCCGGCTGAAAAGCGATGAAGAGCTGAGGGCTCTGGCTGCGGCGGGAGTGGGTCATCTGTATCTGGGCATTGAAAGCGGCCTGGACGACGTTCTGGGGATCATGGAAAAGGACCACACCCTGGAACAGGCCTATGAGCAGATCCAGCGGCTGCGTGCTGCGGGGCTTATTTATGATGCCCATATCATGACCGGCATCGCCGGAAGAGGGAGAGGACTGGAAAATGCAGAGGCCACGGCGGAGTTCTTTAACCGGACCAGACCGGAGCGGATCATTAACTTTTCTCTGTTTCTGATGGCCGGAACACCGTTATATGAGGATGCGAAGGCCGGACGTTTTTTTCCGGCCAGCGAGCTGGAGAATCTGGAGGAGGAGCGGAGGCTTTTGCAGCTTATGGAGTGGGAGGGCCAGCGCGTGGCCTACGATGGATTCCACGACTGTATCACCTTCCGGGTCCGGGGAAGGCTTCCCGGGGAAAAGGAGAAGATGCTCGGAAAGCTGGACGGAGCCATAAAAGTGTGGAAAGAGAAGGAACCGGTCTTTGCGTGGGCGGAGAGGATACCGGACGCAGTGATCCTGAAAGAGTGACTGGGCGGTATGAGAAATCATCAGAAGGTTTGACATAACCGGTTCTGTTCATTATAATAAGTACAGATGCAGCCATCGCCTGCCGCCCGTTCTGGGGACAGGCGATGTGCCATATTACAGGAATAAGGAGCAAAAGCTATGACATTTACTTACCCGGCGGTATTTACCCCCCATAAAAACGGAAAGGGCTACCATGCATTTTTCCCGGACCTGGAGTGCTGCGAGGCAGACGGGCCGGATCTGGAGGACGCCATCGAGAACGCCAGGGATGCGGCCTGCAACTGGATCACCGTGGAGATGGAGGAATTTGACAGCGATCTTCCGTTTTCTACCCATGTGGAGGATATAAAACTGGAAGAGGGACAGCTGGTGAAAATGATCTCTGTACGGATCAAGCTTCTTCCGGATAACGATTAAGCTTCCGGACGCCGTATATAGGGCGGCCGAAGAAATAATGACACGCTGCAGTCCCTGCCTGGACCGGGAGGAGTATATACTGGTCTGTGGGACAAAAGCCAGAAGAAAGAGAGGTATGGTTTTGAAGAAAAAGATCAATGTGTTCGACTATGCGGGAGACATCATGAAGGCTCTGGATAAGGGAGTCCTTATCACCACAAAGGCAGACGGGAAGGTGGATTCCATGACCCTGGGCTGGGGGACCCTGGGGATCGACTGGTCCCTCCCTGTGTTTACGGCTTATATCAGAAAGAGCCGCTTCACAAAAGAGCAGCTGGAGAAGAATCCGGAGTTTACCGTGAATGTTCCTTATGGAGCGTTTGATCCGAAGATCCTTGGGGTATGCGGCTCTAAATCCGGCCGGGATATGGATAAGGCAAAGGAGCTGGGACTTACGCTGGTGGATCCGGAGGTGATCTCTGTTCCGGCGGTCAAAGAGCTGCCGCTGACACTGGAGTGCCGGGTGGTCTGCGTGGAAAAACAGGATACAGATACCATGCCGGAGGAGATCTTAAAGGAACATTATCCCAGTGAGAAGCCGACTCCCTTTGGCGGTTCCCTGGAGAATTACCATTACGCCTTTTATGGCCAGATCGTAAGCGCATATATGATTGAAGACTAAAATGATATAGGGGCAAAAGGCCGATCCATCCAACGCAGGCCTGCCTGCGGGAGGATGTCTGAACTTAAAATGGAACAGGATAAAAACAGGAGAAAAAACGATGAATGTAAAAATCTATAAAGAAGCAGTCCCGTCCTTTGATGCAGCTGTGATCCCGTTTTCTGATGAGCAGCTTCTAAGTACAGAGCTTCCGGAGGTGATCTCCGGTCCGGTGAAGGCTGCCCTTTCTGCTGGCAAGCTGGCAGCCGCCTGCGGCTCGGTCTATGATCTGAATCTGTATCTGGATGGTTCCTTTAAAAAGGTAGTCCTGGTTTCACTGGGAGATGGAAGCTCCACCAACCGGGAGGTGTTCCTGGCCTTTGCAAAGGCGTTAAAGCGCTGTAAGGAAGCGTCTGCGGCCGTGACGGAGATCTTCCTGGACAATGCGGCGGAAATCACCCATGATCCGGAAATGGCCAAGAAGATCATGGAGCTCCCGCATCTGGTTTCCTATCAGTTTAACCATTACCGGTCGGTTCCAGTGGTAAACGGGATGGAGGAAGCGGCGGTAGTGACTTCCGCCGCTGGTATGGAAAGGCTTGCCAGGGAGGCTGCCCATGTGGCGGAAAGCACCATGCTTGCCAGGGATCTTGTGAACCATCCGTCCATGTTCATGGATCCGGAGCAGCTTGCAAAGGAGTGTAAGGCCCTGGCAGAAGAGCTGGGCATCGAGGTCCAGATCTATGATAAAAAACAGGCAGAAGAGATGAATATGGGGGCGTTCCTGGCCGTTGGAAGAGGATCCGCGGCAGAGCCCAGGCTCATTGTCCTCCGCTATAAAGGCGGAAAGGAGGAGGAGCCTCCGGTGGCCCTGGTGGGCAAGGGGATCATGTTCGATTCCGGCGGATACAGCCTGAAATCCAGGATGGAGACCATGCATGGAGATATGGGAGGCGCGGCAGCAGTGATCGGAGCGATCCGTGCCATCGCGCTGGAAAAGCTTCCCGTAAATGTAATCGCAGTGGTTGCTGCATGCAAAAACATGATCTCCGGTGATGCATATGTTCCCGGTGATATTTTATTTTCCATGAACGGAAAGAAGATCGAAATGCTCAATTCGGATGCAGAGGGCCGTCTGACCCTGGCGGACGCACTGACCTATGCGATCCGGAAAGAGAACGCCGGTTCCATCATCGACATCGCCACTCTGACAGGGGCTGCCCAGGGAGCAGTGGGCGTCAGGAGCTCAGCTGTATTTTCCAATGATGAGGAGCTTTACGCAGAGGTGGAAGAGGCTTCAGAGCGGGCCTGCGAAAAGATCTGGCGGCTTCCGCTGGACAAGGAGCTTTTCCCTGTGATCGAATCTGAGGTGGCAGACATCCAGAACAGCGCCCAGGGAAGCACCATGGGCGGCGGCGCCATTGTAGCGGGACTCTTCCTCCAGGAATTTGTGGAGGATCATTCCTGGGTCCATGTGGATATTGCGCCAGTCAGCTGGGAGTCAAAGGATATAGACTATTCCATCAAGGGCGCCACCGGCTACGGCGTGAGCCTTTTGTATGAGACAGTGAAGGTAATGGCAGAATAAAGGCAGATCCCAGAGGGGGTGTTGCAGAAAGAGGAAGACAAAAAGTGAGTCCCTCCGATGCAGCACTCCCTTGATTTTTAGATTCGCAATAGATGGGCGCATATAGATTCCACATTATGGAAAAAATCCCGTATTGTAGAAAAACACAAGAAGAAACAAAGAAATGAAAATATAGTTATGCAAAATGCTCATAAAATTTCAGATTAGACTTGACAAATCTGGGCAAAGAGTTCTATACTATTGACAAACAATTATCGAGTTATAGTAAAAGTGAAAACACGGACTGGAGCCGTGTTTCCATTTAGCCCCGGAGGTTATACGAATAACCAAAACAATCTGGAAAATATGGATGAAACGAAGAAAGCATCCTGGGAAAAGGGACAGAAAAAGCCCCCCGGCATGGAATGACGGAGGGCAGTGAGAGAGCCGGATCAGAACCGGGTGGAGTCCCCATGAAGGAGGAGACATTCAAAATCCTTTTCTGGAACGGGCGCATCCTGAACCAGAGATACCATCAGCTCCGCTGCATAATACCCCATCTCAAATAAGGGGATATGGATGGACGAGATCTGCGGATACACGTTCAGCAGAAAAGGGGACGATGCCAGACAGATATGCTTAATGGTCTGGGGGACCCGGAAATCCTTCTGGAGCAGACATTTCTGGGCCAGAAGCCCCATTCTCTGATTGGGAGTAAGGGCGATGTCAAAGGTATGATCCCTCAGATAACTGCTGATGGGGACTGTGATCTCTTCATCGGGGCCGTTGACTGTGGTGGCACAGACAATGCGTTTAAAGCTGCATTCCGGATAGATCTGCCGGATCGCTTTAACGATCAGATCATATTTATTATGGGGATGCAGATGGTTGATGGAACGGGTGAAGTAGCAGATCTTTTCGAGATTGTGATCCCGGCAGAACTGGATACAGTCAAAGATGACCCGCTCAAAGGCCTTTTTCTCGGCCATACCGGGACAGGTCACTCCGTTTTCGCTGATGATCACGTAGGGGATGCCGTTTTTCTCCAGGGCTTCGGTCTCGATGGTCTGGTTATCAAAGGCCAGAAAGATCACGCCGCAGATGATATGGGAGTAATAGTAACGGAGGATTTCCGTACTTTCCGGATCCCGGCTGTCACTTAAGAGAGTCAGGGTATAGCCGATGGAATCCAGGTGGGTTTTGATCCCCTTCAGAGTTGGGCCAAATCCGGCATTGTTATAGTTGTTGCCTGGAACGAGCCCTACGGAAGTACAGTCCTGCTGACGGATATTCCGGGCGGATGCATTGGGAAAATAGTTGAGGCGTCTGGCAGTCTCTAAGATCTCCTGGCGTTTGGCCTCGCTTACCCGCTTCCCTGCGGTATTGTTGACGACATAAGAGACAGTGGCCTGGGATACGTTGCACTCCCTGGCGATGTCTTTGGCTGTGATTCCTTTATGGACATTTTTTTTCATGGCGGATACCTCGATTCTGGTGCCGGAAAGGGAAAACAAAGTGGGAATTTAGAAGCTATTGTATCAGATAAGAAGGAAAATAGCAATGGTTAAACGTATAATCAATAAAATGGGACGCAGATAGAGAAAAAATCCCGATGAAATACGCGGACCGGAGCTTAAAAAAGATAAAAGGAGAGGATGTATATGAAAAAAAGGATGCTTGCGGCAGCCATGGCAGCAGTTATGGCTGTATCTCTGGCCGGATGCTCTGGCGGGGATAAGACCACAGAAACGCCTGCGGGAAACGCAGGAACAGAAGCAGGAAAGGAAAACAGCGGGTCAGAGATCGAGAGAAAGGAGTACACCCTGGTCTATGCGGCTGAGCTGGCCCATATCAACTATTTAAAGTCCTCCTTGAGCACCTGTACCAGGTTTACGGAAAACTACATCGACGGTCTGGTGGGCTTTGATAAGTACGGCGTTGTAAAGCCGGCTCTGGCCACCAGCTGGGAGGTTTCCGATGACGGTCTCACCTACACCTTCCATTTAAGAGAGGGCGTCAACTGGTACACCTGCGACGGAGACGAATATGCGCCTGTGACCGCCAACGACTTTGTAGCTGCGGCCCAGTGGCTTTTGAACAAGGATAACGCCTCCACTACCTCCAATATTTTCTATAACGTGGTGAAAAACGCAGAAGCCTATTTTAACGGCGAGATCACGGATTTCAGCCAGGTGGGGATCAAGGCTGTGGATGACTACACACTGGAATATACCTTAGAGCAGCCGACTCCGTACTTCCTTAAGATGACCGCTTATGTCTGCTTCCTGCCGGCCAACGGCCAGTTCCTGGAGGAATGCGGAGAGGCCTTCGGCACCAGCGCGGACACTATGCTGAGCAACGGCGCTTATATTCTGACCACCTTTGAGCCGGAGAGCCGCCGGGTACTGGAGATGAATGAAAATTACTGGGACAAGGACAACATTTTTATTTCCCGGATCAACTACAACTATAATAAAGAAGCAAAGACCCTGGCTCCGGAGCTGTTCCTCAGAGGAGAGGTTTCCGAGGCGGATATTCCGGCTGAGATCTTAGACGAGTGGATGGCAGACGAGGAGCGGAAGAACATGATGATCAACACGCCGCCCAGCACCTCCAGCAACTTCCTGGGATTCAACTTCGAGCCCATGTATGAGGAAGAGTATGGACCAGATAACTGGTTAAAGGCAGTCAACAGCGAAAACTTCCGTAAGTCCATCTATTATGCCCTGGACCGGGAGGCCGCTGTCATGACCAGCTATCCTTACAATTATGAGGGACAGATGCTGAACACCATCACCACAAAGAATTTCGTGGATGTGAACGGTGTGGACTATACCCAGCTGGAGCCCTTAAAGGAGCTGACCAATACAGACCAGCACCAGGAGGACAAGGCCCTGGAATATAAGGCTGCAGCCCTGGAGGAGCTTTCCGGGACCGTGGATTTCCCGGTAACAGTGGTAATGCCGTACAGCACCGGAAACTTAGGTCTTACCAACCGGGTACAGGTGGAAGAGCAGCAGCTGGAGGGAGTTCTGGGAACCGATTACATCGACGTGGTCTTAGTACCCTATCCGCCCACCAACTACCTGAAGGAATCCAGAAGCTCCGGCATGTTCTCCTTAATGGAAATGGGCTGGGGACCGGACTATACGGATCCGGCCGGTTATGTGGAGGTCATGACCTCCGATACTTCCATCGGCACCAAGTACAGCCGTCCCTATCTTGCAGAGGGATTAAAGGATGAAAACGGAAACAGCATTTATGAGACCATGGTCAACGCTGCAAGAGCAGAGACAAAGGATATCAACCGCCGGTATGAGCTGTTTGCTGAGGCGGAGCAGTATCTGATCGACCATGCACTGGTGATCCCGCTGTATGCATCCGGCGGCGGCTACCGGGCTACTTACCTGGATCCATTCTCCGGAGACTGTACCCAGTTTGGACGCAGCATGGATAAGTTTAAAGGAAAAGTCGTTTTAGACAAGCCCATGACCCAGGAAGAGTACAAGGCCGCTGAGGAAAAATATATGGAAGAGAGGGAGGCAGCCTTAAAGGCAGCAGCCCAGGCAGAGTAGCAGGAAGGACCGGAAAAGGCTGCATGTTCTGCAAACGGTATTTTTTGCAGCAGCAGTCCTTTCCGGTTTTTATGAAAAGGAGGATCATATGAGGAAAAAAGTCGCAGCATTATTGACCGTATCTTTACTGGCTGTATCCCTGGCTGGATGCTCCGGCGGCTCAGATAAGCCCGCATCGGGCGGGGAAGCCCAGGCAGAAGAAAAGAAAATGACCGAGTATTCCACCGTGTATACGGCAGAGATCGATACCTTAAACTACTTAAAGACCACCAACAGCGACAGCATTGCCCTGTTTTACAACATCCTGGATGGACTGGTGGAATTTGACCGGTTCGGAGAAATGATCCCGTGTATCGCAGAGAAGTGGGAAGTTTCTGACGATGAGCTGACCTATACCTTCCATTTAAGAGACGATGCCAAATGGTACGACTGGAAGGGAAATGAGGTAAGGAACGTAAAGGCCCAGGACTTTGTGGACGGGATCCAGTGGATCTTAAATAAAGACAATGCGGCCAGCACCAGTAAGACGGTCTATGATGTGTTAAAGAACGCCAAGGCCTATTATGACGGCCAGGTCACGGACTTTTCCCAGGTGGGCGTAAGGGCTGTGGATGACCAGACTGTGGAATATACTTTGGAAAAGCCCACTCCGTACTTCTTAAAGCAGCTGTCCTTCCCCTGCTTCTTCCCGGTAAACGGAGAATTTATGGCAGAGCAGGGCGAGATGTTCGGTCTGGACAAGGAAACGACCCTGTACTGCGGCGCGTACCTGCTGACCAGCTTCGAGCCCCAGAGCGAGCGCGTGATGGAAGCCAATCCGGATTACTGGAACAAGGACATCATCTCCATCGGCCGTTTAAATTATAAGTACAATGCCGAGGCAAACTCCATCGGAGCCGAGCTGTTCTTACGGGGCGAGATCAATGATTTCGCACTTCCTGGAAGTATTCTGGACGAGTGGATGAACGATGAAGAGAAAAAGGAAATGATGCGCCCCAACAACCTGACCAATATGTCCTATTTTATCGGATTTAATTTTGACCCTGACTACGACGAGCAGTACGCCCCCGGGGACTGGAAGATCGCAGTGAACAACGAAAATTTCCGGAAATCCCTGTTCCATGCCCTGGACCGGGAGGCTGCGATCCTGACCGTGGAGCCCTATGATCCCCAGAGCAAGCTGTTAAATACCTTCACCAGAAAGAATCTGGTCCAGGCAGACGGCGTGGACTACACCATGATGGGCGGCCTTAAGACCTATACCGAGGGTGATTCCTTCGACGAGGCCAAGGCAGTGGAATATAAGGAAAAGGCCATGGAGGAGCTTTCCGGCCAGGTAGCCTTCCCGATCCAGGTGCTCCTTCCCTTCAGCACGGCCAAGGTGGACACCGGAAACCGGATGCAGGTCATCGAGCAGCAGATGGAGGGCGTCCTGGGAACGGATTACATTGACATTATCCTGGAATCCCATCCATCCACGGGCTTTTCCAAGCAGGTAAGGACGCCCGGCGCCTACTCCATTATGGAAATGGGCTGGGGCTCCGACTTTGCAGACCCACTGGGAATGATGAATCCAGTCCATACAGCCGCTCTGGATGAGAACTATATGACCGTCAGCCAGTGCCAGGATCTTCTGGACGCAGATGGCAACAATGTCTTTGAAAAGGCCCTGGATGAGGCGGATGCGGAGACAAAGGACTTAAAGAAGCGCTATGAGATGTTTGCAGAAGCGGAGACCATGCTCTTAGACCATGCAGTCCTGATCCCCTTCTACACCTCCGGCGGAGGCTATAAGGCATCCTATCTGGATCCCTTCTCCGGCTACACCAGCCAGATGGGAAGGAATGGAGCCATCAAATTAAAAGGCGCAGTGATCTTAGACGAGCCCATGGGCATGTCCGATTACCCCGCCGCACTGGAACAGTATGAGAAAGACCGGGAAGAAAGGATGAAGCAGTAAATGTTTAAATACGTCTGCAAACGGCTTCTGCAGTCCATGGTCACTCTGGTCATCGTCGCAACAACAGTTTTCCTGCTGCTGCGGCTGATGCCGGAGGAGGGATATTTTGCAGAGGGATATGACAAAATGGATGAAGCGCAGATCGAGGCAGCCCTGACCGACATGGGCTTACGGGATCCGCTTCCGATCCAGCTTAAGAACTTCTTTGTGGGCCTGCTCCACGGCGATCTGGGAAAATCCATCGTTTTCCGTCCCAAGGTGCCCATTACAAAGATCATTGGACCGAAGATCCCGTATTCTCTCTACTTCGGTCTGGCCTCCATTGTGATCTCTCTGGGTCTGGGTATCCCACTGGGTATGTTAATGGCCCGGTTTAAGGGAAAAGCTGTGGATAATCTGGGCTCTGCCTATGTGGTCGCCATAAAAGCGGTGCCGGCGGCCGTATACTTCCTGTTCTTACAGCTTTATGTGTCCAGCGCCCTGGGCGTGCCCATGCTGTTTGACGAGAGGAAGCCCGTCAGCTGGATCCTTCCGGCGATCTGTATGTCCTTAGGAGGCATTGCCAACTATGCCATGTGGATCCGCCGGTATATGGTGGATGAGTTAAATAAAGATTATATCAAGCTGGCCCGTGCCAAGGGGCTGAAAAATTCCCTGGTAATGTCCAGGCACGTGATCCGCAACGCCTTCGTGCCCATGGCCCAGCAGCTTCCCACCAATATTTTAATGACGATCTCCGGTTCGATCTACGTGGAATCCCTGTTCTCCATTCCCGGAATGGGAGGCCTTCTGGTATCGGCCATCCAGCGCCAGGATAATACTCTGGTCCAGGCCCTGGTGCTTATCTACTCCTGTATCGGAATCCTGGGACTGTTCTTAGGCGACCTTCTGATGGCCCTCTGCGATCCCCGGATCAAACTTGGAAAGAAAGGCGGTGGAAGATAATGGGAGCAATGAAGAAGATTGAAAACATGGAGAAAAATCTGGAAAATTTAAGTCCGGACATGTTTACCTTTGCGGAGTATGACGCAAACGCCGCAGAGCGTACTGGATATTCCAACTACTCCTACTGGGCTTCCACCTGGAGAGTATTCACAAAAAACAAAGTGGCAATGTTCTTCCTGACCCTGCTGATCGCTCTGATGGTGTTTACATTTATCCAGCCCTATCTTCCGGGGCAGAAGAACCCCATAGAGGTCTACTTAAGCGAGGAGACTGGAAAGCAGGACAGAAACCAGCCGCCCAGCGCCGATTACTGGTTTGGAACCAACTCCATTGGCCAGGACTTATGGGCCAGGATCTGGAGCGGTACACGTACCTCTCTGTTCATCGGCCTGGCCGTGGGCCTCTGGGATGCCTTTATGGGTATCATCATCGGCTCTCTCTGGGGCTATGTGAGAAAGCTGGATGCGGCGATCACGGAGGTTTACAATGTGATCCACAACATACCGAGCTCCATTATCCTGATCCTGGTATCCTATTTGTTAAAGCCCAGTGTGGGCACCATTATTTTTGCCATGTGCTTAACGGGATGGCTTCCCACGGCCCGGTTCATCCGCAACCAGATCGTGATCATCCGTGACCGGGAGTTCAACCTGGCTTCCAGGTGCCTGGGAACGCCTACTGGCCGGGTGATCACCAAGAACCTGCTGCCCCAGGTGATCTCCGTTATCATGATGCGTGTGGCCTTATCCATCCCCCTTGCCATCGGCCAGGAGGTGTTCCTGACCTACATCGGGCTGGGACTGCCCATCAGCATCCCGTCCCTGGGCAACCTGATCAATGAAGGACGTATCGTTATGATGAGCCCGTCCCTCAGATACCAGCTGATCTTCCCGTCCATCATCCTGTCCCTGATCACGATCTCCTTCTACGTGATGGGCAACTCCTTTGCGGACGCGGCGGATCCCAGAAACCATGTATAGGAGGTGACGGACCATGTTTGACTATAAAAACGCAGAAAAGATCCTGGAAGCAGAGGATGTGGTGGTGAAGTTCAACCTGCGGGGAAAGACCCTGACCGCCATCCGCGGCATTTCCATGGAGCTTTATAAGGGAGAAAGCCTGGCCATCGTAGGCGAGTCCGGTTCTGGAAAATCCGTGTTCACCAAGACCTTCATGGGGCTTCTGGACCAGAACGGCTGGGTGGACTCGGGCTCCATCATTTACAGCGGAGGAAAATACGCTGGAAAGGGCGTGGACCTGGTCCCCATGAAAACAGAAAAGGAATGGCTGAACATCCGGGGAAAAGAGATCGCCATGGTGTTCCAGGATCCCATGACCAGCTTAAACCCCTTAAAGACCATTGGAAAGCAGATCCAGGAGACCGTGGAGCTGCACCAGAACTTAAAGGGCGAGGAAGCAAAGAAAAAGACCATCGAGATCCTGGAGGACGTGGGCATTGCAGAGCCGGAGCGGAGATATAAACAGTATCCCCATGAGTTTTCCGGCGGCATGCGCCAGCGGGTGGTCATCGCCATCGCCGTGGCCTGCAATCCGGAAATCCTGATCTGCGACGAGCCCACCACGGCCCTGGACGTGACCATCCAGGCCCAGATCTTAAAGCTTTTGCATAATCTCCAGGAAAAGTACCAGCTGACCATCATCTACATCACCCATGACCTGGGCGTGGTGGCCAATGTGGCAGACCGGATCGCGGTCATGTACGCCGGAGATATCGTGGAGGTGGGGCTCTGCGAGGAGATCTTCTACAACGCCAAGCATCCGTACAGCTGGGCGCTTCTCTCCTCCCTTCCCCAGCTGGGTGTCAAGGGCGAGCCCCTGTATTCCATCAAGGGGACCCCGCCCAACCTGTTCAATGAGATCAAGGGCGACGCTTTCGCTCCGAGAAATCCCCAGGCCTTAAAGATCGACTTTGAGATCCGGCCGCCGTATTTTGAGGTGAGCCCCACCCACCGGGCGCGTACCTGGCTTCTGGACCCGCGGGCCCCGAAGGTGGAGCCGCCGGCCCTGATCGCCCGGATGTTTGAAAAATGGAAGGAGGCTGCTCCGGATGTCCAGTAACGAGACGAGAAAAAAGATCCTGGAGGTCAAAAACCTGGATGTGGTGTTTGGCTCAGGAAAAAAGACGTTTAAAGCCATCGACGGCGTAAGCTTTGATATTTATGAGGGCGAGACCTTCGGTCTGGTGGGGGAATCCGGCTCCGGAAAGACCACCATCGGCAGGGCCATCATCCGGATCAACGAGGCGGCCGGCGGTGAGATCCTTTATAAGGGCGAGCGCATCAGCGGAAAGATCTCTCCGGAAATGGACCGGAAGGTCATTGAAAATATCCAGATGATCTTCCAGGATCCCATGGCCTCCTTAAATGAGAGAGCCAAGGTGGACTACATCATTTCCGAGGGCCTTTATAATCACCATAAGTTTAAAAGTGAGGAAGAGCGAAAGCAGATCGTATCCCAGGCGCTTTTAGACGTGGGACTTTTACCGGAATTTGCCAGCCGGTTCCCCCACGAGTTCTCTGGCGGCCAGAGACAGAGGATCGGAATCGCCAGGGCCCTGGTCATGGAGCCCCAGCTGGTGATCGCGGATGAACCTATATCGGCCCTGGACGTGTCCATCCGGGCCCAGGTGTTAAACCTTCTTTCTGAACTTCAGAAAAAGAAAGGATTCACCTACCTGTTTATTGCCCATGACTTATCCATTGTCCGGTTTATTTCTGACCGGGTGGCAGTTATCCATAAAGGGCATATTGTGGAGCTGGCGGAGACGGAGAAGCTTTACAGCCATCCGCTCCACCCCTACACCCGCGCATTACTGTCGGCGATCCCTCAGCCGGATCCCTTAGTGGAGCGGAAAAAGGTGGTGGAGGTCTACGACCCGTCCTGCCATCACTATGAGACCGACAAGCCGGAGTGGGTGGAGATCGAGCCTGGACACTTTGTTCTTGCAAATAAGGAAGAACAGGAAAAATATAAGGAGGTGCTGAACGCATAATGGAAATTCAAGTTAAGAACGCTCCAGTCATGGAGTACGACGCCATTGTGATCCCGTTTTCCAATGAAAAGACGCTGACAGCCCCTGTTCCTTCTGAGGTGAAGGAGCCGGTGGAGGCGGCGCTGGCAGCCGGAAAGCTGGGATGTACCTGTGGATTGACTTATGCGCTGAATCTATATATGGAAGGCCGGTTTGTAAAGGCCGTTCTGGTACAGCTGGGTGACGGCTCTGCCACCAACCGGGAGGTATTCCTGGCCATGGCTAAGGCATTCAAGAGCTGCAAGGAGGCAAAGGCGGCTGTTACCATGATCCTCCTGGACAATGCAAAGGAGATCACCGGGAACGCGGAGATCGCAAAGAAGATCTGTGAGCTGCCGTTCCTGGTTTCCTATCAGTTCAATGCATATAAGTCTGTGCCGGTGGTAAACGGGATGAAAACGGCTGTGATCGTTTCAGAGATGGAGGAGCTGGAAAAGATCGCCGCAGAGGCCAAAAACGTGGCGGAGAGCACCATGCTGGCACGGGATCTGATCAATCATCCGTCCATGTATATGACGCCGGAGAAGCTGGGCGCAGAGGCTAAAACGCTGGCCGCAGAGCTTGGCATCGACGTGACTGTATACGACAAGAACCAGATCGAAGAGATGAAGATGGGGGCGTTCCTCTCCGTTGCAAAGGGTGCGGTGGACGAGCCGAGAGTGATCGTGCTCCGGTATAACGGCGGCCAGCCGGGTGAAGCACCGGTGGCGCTGGTAGGCAAGGGCGTAATGTTCGATTCCGGCGGATACAGTTTAAAGTCCAAGATGGCCACCATGCACGACGACATGGGCGGCGCGGCTGCCGTGATCGGAGCCATCCGTGCCATTGCATTACAGAAGCTGCCGGTGAACGTGATCGCAGTGGTGGCAGCCTGTGAGAACCGGGTGTCCGGGGACGCTTACGTTCCGGGAGATATCTTATTCTCCATGAACGGAAAGACCATCGAGATGCTGAATGCCGACGCCGAGGGCCGTCTGACCCTGGCCGACGCCATCACCTACGCCATCCGCAAAGAAGGAGCCGGAGCCATCATTGACATCGCAACCCTGACTGGAGCGGCCAAGGGAGCCGTGGGCGGCCGCAGCGCCGCTGTATTGGCCAATGATGACGAGCTTTATGAGGAGGTCCTGGAGGCCTCCCGGATCTCATGTGAGAAAATCTGGCGGCTTCCGGCAGATAAGGAGCTGTTTACGGTGCTCCAGTCTGAGGTGGCAGATATTAAAAACAGCTGTCCGGGCAATACCATGGGAGGAGGAACTATCGTAGCCGGTCTCTTCCTTCAGGAATTTGTGGAGGATCACCCATGGGTCCATGTGGACATGGCCCCGGTGAACTGGGCGGCAGACGGCAACGCTTACTGCATCCACGGAGCCACCGGATACGGCGTGAGCCTTTTGTATGAGACAGTGAAGGTAATATCCAGATAAAAATCTTTTTTTGTGTTCTCACCTGGGGGACAGGGACGCTGCAAAATTGCGGCGCTCCTGTCCCCGGTTTATTTCTGTCCCATACGATATTTTCCCGAAAAAGACAGACGGATCCATTCTCTGCTTTGCTCCAGGACAGGCAGCCGCTGGCAGAGGAGAGGTTCTGTCCGGCTACGGCAAAGGGCGGGAGAACTGGGGCGGAGGTACTTGCTGAGACGTCCGGAAACTGGTAAAATGGGGACATGGACAGGAGGTAGAAATGTGAGAAAAGAAAAGCTTGTTTATCATGGAAGCAATGCGGTTGTACAGGAACCCAGAATTCTGGTCAATGGTTACAGCCTTAAAAACTCTGCATTTTGAGGGGAGTGAAGTTCTGTGACAAATATTTATTTCCCAGATGAGGAAATCAGCAGAAATGATATATTTTTTGTCTGTTACATGATTGAACGGGTTGCAAGAAGACTTCATCAGCGCAACCGCTATGTGGTGAATCAGATTGGCAGAAAGAGTCTGGAACATCTGGTCAGCGTGGCAAACGTCCTCCATGCAGAAAATCCCCTGGCAGTCGAAAAAGACTGGATAGAAACATACCAACTGTCGGAGGGGACATTTCATGTGGATCGGGTAGACCCGGAACTGGTAACAAAAATTCCTGGGCCTCTCCAAATGGGGAAAGTTTATGAGAGACTGATCCACGATACAAAGCAGCCGGGAGAATCCGAGGTAGACGGAATAATCCGGGTTTATAATCATGAGATTTGTGATGTGATCGATAATTATAACTGCAGTGCATATTATGAGCCGTCCTATGTAATTGCCAGGGCGTATTATGAGGGCGGTTTTTAACGGAGAAAACATTCCAGGGAGGAATAGATCATGGACATAAATCACGACACAAAAAAGCTTTTTATGTACGCCATACTCTGCCTGTCGCTGGCCGTGGGCTTAAGCAGCGGGGTATTTTCCAATTACTTTAAGGAGGTATTTGCCGTCGATTCGGTCCAGCGCGGGCTTTTAGAGATACCCAGGGAGACGCCTGGGATCCTGTGCGTGGTGATCCTGACGGCTCTTTCGGGGCTCGGAAACCTGTCCCTGATGGTCATGGCCTACGGCTTCTGTACCCTGGGACTGGCAGTTCTGGGTCTTTTATCGCCGTCATATTTTATCATGCAGATCTTTCTTTTTTCCTTTTCCCTGGGAGAGCACATGATGATGCCCCTGCGGGACAGCATTGCCATGGATCTGTCGGGAGAGGGGAAAACGGGAACCTTTTTAGGACAGGTTAAGGGAAAAATGACCCTGGCGTCCATGGCCGCGTCGGCAGCTGTCTTCATTGGATACCGTACCGGGATCTTCTGGTTCGGGGACGGCGTGATCCCGTCCTTTGTGGCAGGGCTTCTCTTTACTGCCGCCGGTCTCTTTTTTGCAGTCCGGCTCAGAAAAACAGCTCCGGAGCTCAATGTGCCCCGGGCCAGGAACACCGGCCGCCGGGATACCTTGCATATCCGGAAGCGCTACATTCCCTATTATCTGATCACCGCCGTTTACGGCTGTCAGAAGCGGATGCGGATCGTATTTGCACCCTGGCTCATTGTGGAGCTTTTAGCCATGGGAGCGGATACCCTGGCGCTTTTAGGCATGGCTGCCCATCTGATCGGGAGCCGATTTTCCCCGATCATTGGCCGGATGCTGGATCGTCTGGGAGTTTCCAGATCCCTGGCCATAGAAGGCGGATACTTTGCCGGAGCGTTTCTCTTTGCGGCCTTTGCAGCCTGGGGAGCGGCTTCCGGCCGGTTCGGGGACGGACCACTGGGAGCGGTCCTGGTTTTCCTGGCCTATATCCTGGTGATGCTGACGGATCATTTTAATACTGTCCATACGGTGATGATGAAGCAGCTGAGCCTGCGCCCGGAGGATGTGATGGGAAATCTGTCTCTGGGCTTAAGTGTGGATCATGTGCTGGCAGTGACAGTATCCGGCGGCTTCGGGGTGATCTGGAAGGTATGGGGGCCCCAGTATGTGTTCTTACTGGCAGCCGCCTGCAGCGCGGTGCATCTGGCTGTGGCCGGATACCTGGAGAAGTCGGGGATCTTAAAGAAGAGATAAAAAATACGGCCCGCCTTATGGGCGGGCCATGGCCAGGGGCCGCAGCGTATTTCCTACGCCGCGGCCTCCGTTTCGTTCTGGGAAACACGGCGGCTGCGGAGCCGGTATGCCAGATGGCTCATCAGAGCCGCAGCAGCGGCTGCACCGGCCCAGCCCAGTCCCAGGGAATAAAGCGGGAACGTATGGCAGAGGTCGGAGAGGAAGCCCAGAGGCATGTGCATGTTGTAATCCAGGCAGTAAACGCAGCTTACGATACCGGTGACAGTGATGACAGCCGGGTACATATACGGATTTTTTCCCAGCTTTTCATCCAGGAGTCCCAGGATGATGAGGACGATGGATACCGGATAGATGGCGTTTAACACCGGTACGGAGATCCCAAGGATCGTATTTAAGCCCTGGTTGCAGACCACAAAGGAGAAGCCGGCGATCAGGTACACCCACTGCCTGTATTTCAGACGGTCAGTGAGGGAAGAGAAAAACTGGGAGATGGAGGTGATGAGCCCCACACAGGTGGTCAGGCAGGCCAGAGTGAAGATGGCGGCCAGAAGCACGGCACCCACGTCTCCGAACAGCTGTTTTACAATGAGGCGGAGCACCACAGCCCCGTTTTCCGGGATGGCATAAACGGCAGAGCTTTTCATTCCCATATAGGATAGCATCAGGTAGACTGCGGAAAGGATGGCTCCGGCAGCCAGACCGGCGCGGGTGGTGTAATGGATCAGATCGTTCTTTTTCTCAACGCCCAGGGACCGCAGGGTGGTGGCGATCACAAGGCCGAAGTTTAAGGCTGCGATGGTGTCCATGGTCTGGTAGCCTTCCAGGAAGCCCTTGACCATGGGGTTCGCCTGGTAGTCCGCCTGGGCGGCGGCAACTCCGGCGTCGCCGCGGAGAACAAACTGGACAAACAGGAAAAGAAGAAGGAGCAGAAGGCTGGGAGTCAGGAATCTGCCGATCCTTTCCATCAGCTTGCTGGGGGTCAGGGCCAGCCATCCGGCGGTCAGGAAAAAGACCAGGGAGTACAGCAGCATAAATACAGGGAGGGGGGCTCCAGAGGGAAGATACGGAGCCACGGCCATCTCAAAGGGGACTGAGGCGGCACGGGGGATCCCAAGGCCTGGTCCGATGGAGAGGTAGATCAGGATCGTGAACACCACAGCAAAGCGGGCGTCTACCTTACGGGCCAGCTTATCCAGACCGTCAAATTTTGCCACAACGATGACGCCGAGGACTGGAAGAATCACGGCGGTGATCAGAAAGGCCGCGATGGCAAAGGGCATTTTTTCCCCGGCGTTCTGTCCCAGGAACGGCGGGAAGATCAGATTTCCGGCTCCGAAAAACAGGGAAAACAGCATAAAGCTCATCAGGACCATTTTTTTCTTACTCAGTTTCATAACATTTCCTCCTGGATACTCATTTCTGCCCATGGCGCGCTTTTCCATGAAACAAGAAAGAATCCTGCTCTTGCAGGATTCTCCGCCTGCGGCGGGTCGCATTTGCGACGAAATTCCATACCGCCGCAGTGCGATTCTGCACGAAGTGCTTTTTTATTTGATAGGAATTTCCTATCAAACAAAAAAAGCCGTCCTCATAAAGGACGACTTTAAAATCGTGGTACCACCTTAATTCTCAAGCACAGCTTGACTCTTATACCGCATCAGACAATGCGTATCACCGATAACGTGGCTTAACCCCGGCGCACCTACTTCGTTCAGATTGCTTCTCAGAGATGATTTCACCGTTCCGCTTCAATGACAGTTTCCACCAGCCACTGCCTCTCTGGAAGATCCACGGACGACTACTTGTTCTCGTCAGATGAATTTATCATGTTGACACCGAGTATAGCACAGCCAGATGGCTTTTTCAAGGGCTTTTCCAAAAATATTTCCGTTATTTTGCACAAAAAGCAACTGGATTACAAAGCGGTTTTCACAAAAACATCATAGATGGCCCGGATGGCGTTTTCAAAATCCTCATCCCGGATCCCGATGATCACGTTCATTTCACGGGAGCCCTGGTCGATCATCTTCACATTGATGCGGGCATGGGAGAGGGCTGCGAAGATCCTGGCGGCGACGCCCAGATTGGAGCGCATGCCCCGTCCTACTATGGCGATCAGCGCCAGATCGGATTCCAGATCGATGGAATCCGGATGGACTGCCCGGTGGATGCCGGAGATGATGGCCTGCTCCCGTTCCTGGAACTCGCTCTGATGGACGTATACGGTCATGGTATCGATCCCAGAGGGCAGGTGCTCAAAGGAGATATTGTTTTTTTCAAGGACCTCCAGGACCTTTCTCCCGAATCCGATCTCTGAGTTCATCATGGCCTTATCGATGACGATGGAGCAGAAGCCCTTCTTTCCGGCCACGCCGGTGATGGTGTAGGAGGGCTTTTTGCTGGTGCTCTCCACGATCATGGTCCCGGGATCCGAGGGGCGGTTGGTGTTTTTGATATTGATGGGGATCCCTTCCTTGCGCACCGGGAAGATGGCGTCCTCGTGGAGTACGTTGGCGCCCATGTAGGACAGCTCTCTGAGCTCCCGGTAGGTGATGGTCTCAATGGGGGCGGGATCCTCCACGATCCTGGGGTCGGCCACCAGGAAGCCGGAAACGTCGGTCCAGTTTTCATAAAGGTCGGCGTGGAGGGCGCGGGCCACCAGAGAGCCGGTCACATCGGAGCCGCCTCTGGAAAAGGTGGCGATGGAGCCGTCGGGCTTTGAGCCGTAAAAGCCGGGGATCACCGCCTGCTTCATGGAAGCAAGCCGGGCCTCCAGCTCGTCGTTGGTCTTTTCCGGTAAAAATACGCCGTTTTCATCAAAAAAGACCACGTCTGCGGCGTCCACAAAGGGGAAGCCCAGGTAATGGGACATGATGATGCCGTTTAAATATTCGCCCCGGGATGCAGCGTAGGCCCTTCCGGCTTTATTTTTAAAATTTTCTTCGATGGTGTCAAATTCAAAGTCCAGGTTAAGGTCCAGATCCAGGCCGTTTATGATATCGTCGAACCGCTTTTTGATCTGGTCCAGGATCCGCTTATAGCTCTGTCCCGCAGCGCAGGCCTCATAGCACTGATATAGGAGGTCTGTGACCTTTGTATCCTTTCCGTCCCGTTTCCCAGGGGCAGAGGGGACCACATAGCCTCTGGCCTTATCTGCATCGATGATGGCTTTTACTTTTTTGAACTGTCTGGCGCTGGCTAAAGAGCTGCCGCCGAATTTAACTACTTTTTTCATAATCGATTCTGTCTCCTGTATATGTCGGCTTAATGTATGATCTTGGGGGTGGGGAAGTATTCAAATAAAACCTTGGCCACCAGCTTGTCTTTGGAAATGTAGGGGTTTTTCCAGTATCTGGCATCTGCGGAAAAATTCCGGTTGTCTCCCATCATGAAATAGCAGTCCTTGGGGACCTCAAAGTGCATGGTCTCTCCCTGGTTCATCTCTTCCGCCAGATAAGGCTCCTCCAGAGGCGTTTCAGACCCGTTTAAATACACCTTATCATCGATGATGTCGATGACGTCTCCGGGAAGGCCGATGACCCGCTTCACATAATAAACGGTCTTGGCCCGTTTTCCCAGCTCATAGCCGCAGGCCGGGCAGACCGCCGGGTCCTCGCCCTCACCAATGGCCGTACATCTGGGGCACTGCCAGCCGAATACGAAAATGGCCACGTCCCCGCGTTCCGGATCGGCGAACTTATAGTGGAGCCTGGAGCCGATGACGCGGCTGTGGGCCATAATGGTGTTTTCCATGGAACCGGTGGGGACCTCGCTGTTGGCAATGACGAAGGTGGTCAGCACGAAGGCGATGACGGCTGCGGATACTAACACCTGGATCCAGCTTATGAGCTCCGCCTTCCAGCCGGTTTTTGGCTCCTTCTTTTTCCGGCTTTTGTTCTGGTCTAATTCTTTGTTTTCATTTTCCATATTGATCAACCTCGTAAATTCCTGATAATGCAGTGCACAAAAATGCAATATATTGAGTTTAGAATACTTTTTCAAGTTTCGCAAGGACTTTTAGAAAAACATAAGAAAAAAATATGCGGAGGAGGGTTATGGCTTGTATCGGGAACGGGAAAATGGTAGAATGAGGGTATCGGATTCACAGATATCTGGAAAGGGATTATGAAATATTCTGGAAACAGGGGGGCGTTTTATGGAAAAAATATTATATGATCAGATGGACTGGGCAGGGATCGAGGAGATCGTATATTCGGAGAGCAGCGATCCGGGAAGACTCCTGGGGGCCCATGTGGTAAAGGAAGGGCTTCTGATCCAGGCGTTTCTTCCGGGGGCAAAGACTGCGGCTGTGAAGCTTGGAAAAGAGAAATTTCCTATGGAGATGGCTGACGAAGCCGGCTGGTTTGCCGTGCTTTTTGAGGATAAAAGGGAGCTGGAGCCATACAGGCTCATAGCCGGATATGAGGACGGGACAGTGACCGAGACCGAGGACCCGTACAGCTTCCGGTTCCGCTCCAGGTTTAAGGACGAGGAGCTTAAAAAGCTGGAGGCCGGGATCTATTACGATTCCTATGAAAAGCTGGGAGCCCATCCAGTGTCTGAAAACGGGGTCAGAGGCGTTCATTTTGCAGTCTGGGCGCCCGGAGCCATGCGGGTCAGCGTGGTGGGAGACTTTAATATGTGGGACGGAAGACGCCACCAGATGATCCGCCTGGGCGGCTCCGGCGTCTATGAGCTTTTTATTCCTGGAGTAAAGCCGGGAGACCTTTATAAATATGAAGTCAAGACCAGGGCCGGAGAGCCCATGCTGAAGGCCGACCCTTACGCAAATTATGCAGAGCTGCGGCCCGATACGGCGTCAGTGGTCTGGGACCTGGGCCGTTATAAGTGGAGCGATAAGGAATGGATGGACCGGAGGGCAAAGACCGATACGAAGACAGCGCCCATGTCGGTCTATGAGGTACATCTGGGCTCCTGGATGCGGAAGCCGGCGGAGCTGGACGAAAACGGAGAGGAAAAGAACGGCAGCCAGTTTTATAATTACCGGGAGACCGCAGAAAAGCTGGCTTCCTATGTGAAGGAAATGGGCTATACCCATGTGGAGCTTTTGCCGGTGATGGAGCATCCCCTGGACGCCTCCTGGGGCTACCAGGTGACCGGCTATTATGCCCCCACCAGCCGCTACGGGACCCCCGACGATTTTAAGGCCTTCATGGACCATATGCACAAAGAGGGGATCGGCGTGATCTTAGACTGGGTCCCGGCCCATTTCCCCAGGGACGCCCATGGCCTGGCCTCCTTTGACGGCACCTGCCTGTATGAGCACCTGGATCCGCGTCAGGGCTCCCATCCCCACTGGGGGACGCTGATCTACAATTACGGGAGACCCCAGGTGTCCAACTTCCTGATCTCCAACGCCCTGTTCTGGGCAAAGGAGTACCATGCCGACGGGATCCGTATGGATGCGGTGGCCTCCATGCTGTATCTGGATTACGGAAAGAACGCCGGAGAATGGGTGGCCAACATGTACGGCGGCCACGAAAATCTGGAGGCTGTGGAGTTCTTAAAGCATCTGAATTCTGTATTCCATAAAGAGGCAAAGGGAGCGGTCCTCATTGCAGAGGAATCCACGGCCTGGCCCCAGATCACGGGAAATGTGAAGGAAGGCAGCCTGGGCTTTGATTATAAGTGGAATATGGGCTGGATGAACGATTTCCTGGGATATATGCAGTGCGATCCCTATTTCCGGAACCAGCACTACGGAGAGCTGACCTTCAGTATGCTCTACGCATACAGCGAGAACTTCGTCCTGGTGTTCTCCCATGACGAGGTGGTCCACGGAAAAGGCTCCATGGCGGGAAAGATGCCGGGAGATACCCAGGAAAAGAAATTTGCAAACCTGCGGGCCGCTTACGGCTTTATGACAGGCCATCCGGGGAAAAAGCTTTTGTTCATGGGCCAGGAATTTGGACAGATGGACGAGTGGAATGAAAACCGGAGCCTGGAATGGGAGCTTTTGCAGTATCCGGTCCATAAGGAGATGCAGGAATATGTGAAGGCGTTGAACCATTTATATACGACCCAGCCGGCTCTTTACGAAATGGATTATGAGCCCGAGGGCTTCGAGTGGATCAACTGTACCTACAATGACGAAAACATCGCCATCTTCATCCGGAAGACGAAGCGGCCCGAGGACACCCTGCTCTTTGTCTGCAACTTTGTTCCCGTGGCTCATGAGAAATTCCGGGTGGGCGTGCCCTTTGCCGGAAAATATAAAGAGATCTTAAACAGTGATTCTGTAAAATTTGGCGGAACGGGTGCAACAAATCCCCGGGTCAAGGCGTCTAAAAAAGAGGAGTGGGATGCCAGGGAGCACTCGATCTCCATTACCCTGCCGCCTTTAGGCATCTGCGTGTTCCAGTGTACGCCGGTGAAGGAGGAGCCGAAGAAGGAGACGGGTAAAAAAGCCGCCGGGAAAAAGGAGACCGCCGGAGCAGCCAGGAAAAGGACTGCCGGGGAAAAGCCTGCGGCAGCGAAAAAGCCGTCCCGGACTCCCGGACCGGTGGAGGCCGCCGGAAAGAAGGCAGCAGATGCTCTGGACAGGATCTCCCAGAAGGTGGGCGGCCTGATCAAAAAGACGGCCCAGTCCGGAGCGCAGCAGGAGAACAAAGAATCTGTGCATAAGGAGGAACGCTGATGCTGAAGATCCAGATCATGGACATGCTGCTTCCCTGGCTTCTTAAGACCGGCGGGAAGCTCCTGATCACCGTTTTGATCGCCGTCATTGGCTATAAGGTCATCCGCGCCATAAGAAAGGGCGTCGGAAGATCCATGGAGAAGGCTGGTCTGGAGGTCACACTGAGAAAGTTTCTGGATGCGCTTTTATATGCCGTGCTCATCGGGCTCCTGGTGTTCATGGTGGCCGAGGAGCTGGGGATCAAATCCTCCTCCCTGGTGACCATTGCCGGAGCCGTGACCCTGGCCATGAGCCTTTCCCTTCAGAATACCATGGCAAACTTTGCCGGAGGCGTTCTGGTGCTCTTTTTAAAGCCCTTCAAGGCAGGAGACTATATCGTTACCAAGGACGGGGAGGGGACCGTGGAGTCCATCGGACTGGTCTATACGACCCTTCTGACCATTGAAAACAAAAGGATCGTGATCCCCAACAGCAGTATCTCCAATTCTCCCATCACCAACAGCACGGGAGAGGAAAAAAAGAAGCTGGTCTTAAACATCGGCATCGGCTATTCTGCCGATCTGAAAAAGGCAAAAGAGATCCTCAGACGGCTGTTTGAGGAGCATCCGGCCATCCTTAAGGAGGACGGGATCCTGGTGGTGGTGGACAGCCTGGGTGAGAGCAGCGTAAACTTAAGCGTCCGGGGCTGGACCCTGACGGAGGAGTACTGGACCGCCAGATGGGAGCTGACGGAAGCGGTGAAGCTGGCCTTTGACGAGGAGGGGATCGAGATCCCGTACAATTACCTGAATGTTCATTTAACTGAGAAACAAAAACAGTCCGGCCAGGCCTGACAGCCGGGCGGAGATTCCAGGGGAGGGAACAGCTATGGTAAAAAAGGCGGCAGAATTTGCCAGGAAGGTACATGAAGGGAAGCTTCGGAAGGGCAGTATGGTCCCGTATATCGTCCATCCCTTTGAGGCGGCTGTGATCGTTTCCGGGATGACCGACGATCCGGAGGTCATCAGCGCCGCCCTTCTCCATGATGTGATCGAGGACGCCGGGATCTCCTATGAGGAGCTGAAAATGCAGTTCGGGTCCCGGGTAGCCGACCTGGTGCTGGCAGAAAGCGAGGACAAATCCAGGACCTGGAAGGAGCGGAAAAGCGCCACCATTGAAAAGCTCAGATCGGCAGGACGGGCGGAAAAGCTCATCTGCCTGGGAGACAAGCTGAGCAATCTAAGGAGCACTGCCGCGGACATGCTGCTCCGGGGCGACGGCGTCTGGCAGAAATTCCGGGTCACAGATAAAAATGAGCACGCATGGTATTACCGCGGCGTATTTGAACAGCTTGGGGAACTGAAGGAAGAACTGGCATATCAGGAATCTGTCTCCCTGCTCCACAGAATATTTGACCAGGAGGAAGAAAAAGACCAATGAGAAAACTGAAGAAATTTTTACTGGGAGCCGCCGCCCTGTTCCTGGGCGTGACCGGAACGGCGGCCGCCTCCTTTCCAGCCTATGCGGACGGAGCCATGGGGGCCGTTTACAGGGCCCATATCCATGGCCGCGGCTGGACAGATATGGCAAAGGATAATACATATGTAAACGGCCCGAAGGATACGTATGTGACGGCAGTCGCCGCCTCCCTGGAGAACCAGCCCGAGGGCATGATCGGCACCATTGCCTACCAGGTGAACTTAAGCGGCTCCGGCTGGATGGACTGGCAGGAGAACCTTGGAGAGGCCGGGGCCACAGACACCGACAAGCCCCTGGAGGCAGTGCGGATGCAGCTCACAGGCCAGCTTTCCGAAAATTATGACCTTTACTATTCCGTCCTTCAGAATGGAGCCTGGACAGCTCTGGTAAAAAATGGCGAGACCGCCGGAACAGAGGGCCAGGGACTCCGGGTGGACGGTATCCGCCTTGCAGTGACCGGAAAGGACGCAGGGCTGCCGCCGGAGGGGACCCATATGGGCCGGTATATCGACCCATCGAAGCCCATGGTGGCCCTGACCTTTGACGACGGTCCCTCGGCCCATACGGCCAGGATCTTAGACTGCCTGGAGGCCAACGATGCCAGAGCTACCTTTTATATGGTGGGAAACCGTATGGGAACCTACCAGTCTACAGTAAAGCGCATGGTGGATATGGGCTGCGAGCCGGGCAGCCACACCTGGGACCACACCTATATCACGAAGCTGTCCCAGGAGGGGCTGTTTGCCAATCTGAACCGGCTGGACGACACGCTCCAGTCCATTGCCGGAGTCCGTACGGCGACCATGCGCCCGCCGGGAGGCTTTGTGAGCGACGGGGCCAGGCAGAATCTGGCTAAAAAAGGCGTTCCCGCCATCCTCTGGTCCATCGACACCCTGGACTGGAAGACGAAAAACGCCCAGAATACCATCAACGTGGTATTAAGCAGCGTAAAGGATGGTGACATCATCCTGATGCACGATCTCTACGGTACATCCGCTGATGCAGCGGTGGTGCTGATCCCTGAGCTTAAAAAGCGGGGCTACCAGCTGGTGACGGTCAGTGAAATGGCATCGTTACGCGGCGGCATGACGCCGGGACAGGTATATCACAGCTTCCGTCCATAGGAAAAAGAATGGGAGCATGAGAGACCGCAGATGGTTCGCTTATGACGGGAGCTGCCAGGATCCGTTCCGGCAGCTCCGCCTTAAGGGCGGCCTGGTCTGCGGCCTTTTTATATAAGGAACCGGCAGAGCCCAGTCCCAGGAGCAGCAAAAGAAGCCAGAAGACGGCGTGCTCGGGCAGTTGTTTCAAAAAAATCCCCCCATATCCATGTCTGATAGTACAGGATATGCGGGGGATCTTTCTTTTATGCGGACAGCGGGCCTGCCGCTACCACACGGCCACAGTGCCGTCAGTCCTGGGCTCAGTGGCTCCGCAGAGGGTGCCTTCGTCGTCTCTTAAGATGATCTGGCCGCGGCCAAATTCCAGGCTGTTGACCGGGATGGTGATGTCATGGCCGGTACGGGTCAGTTTGTCAGCCATCTCGCTGTTATAAAGGCGCTCCAGGGAGATCTTCTTTTCTCCGGTCCACATCCATCTGGGGGCGTCCAGGGCCTCCTGGGGATTCATATGGAAGTCGATCATATTGGTCAGCACCTGCACATGGCCCTGGGGCTGCATAAAGCCGCCCATGACGCCGAAGGGGCCCACGGCCTTTCCGTCCTTGGAGAGGAAGCCGGGGATGATGGTGTGGTACGGCTTTTTGCCGGGAGCCACACAGTTTTCCATGGTCTCGTCCATGGTGAAGTTATTGCCCCGGTTGTGGAAGACGATGCCTGTGCCCGGAAGGACGGTTCCGGAGCCAAAGCCGCAGTAGATGGACTGTATGTAGCTGATCATGTTGCCGTCGCCGTCGGCTGCATTTAAGTAGACCGTATCGCCGCAGTAGGGAGTTCCGGGCTTGGGCTCCAGGGCGGTGCTCCCGATGAGGGCCCGGCGTTTTGCCGCATAGTCCCTGGATAAGAGCTGCTCCACCGTGGGCTTCATGGCTCTGGGATCGGCCACATACCGTTTTCCGTCAGTGAAGGCAAGCTTTAAGGCCTCCATGATCTTATGGGCCGTTTCCGGATCGTCGTGGCCTGCGGAAAGGTCCATGCCCTCCAGGATATTTAAGGCCATGAGGACAACGATGCCGTGGCCGTTGGGCGGGATCTCCCAGACGTCATAGCCTCTGTAATTGGTGGTGATGGGCTCCACCCACTGGGCCTTGTAGGCGGCCAGGTCCTCTTTTCTCAGATAGCCGCCGGTCTTTCTGGAATAGCTGTCGATGGCGTCGGCAATGGCTCCCCGGTAGAAGGATTCGCAGTTGGTCTTTCCAAGCTCCTCCAGAGTTTCGGCCATGCCCTTATACTTAAAGATCTCACCGGCTCTGGGAGCGCGGCCGTCGATGGTGAAATCCGCTGCCCAGGCCTCGTAAAATTCTGGGGATAGCTCCTTTTTAAAGGACTCGGCCAGACGGTTCCAGAGTGCGGATACCACGGGAGATACAGGGAAGCCGTCCCGGGCATAGGAGGCGGCAGGCTCCAGGATCTGGGAGAGGGACAGCTTTCCAAAGCGTTTGTTGATCTCCGCCCAGCCGGAGGTGACGCCGGGGACTGTAACGGCTCCCCAGCCGTATTTGGGCATTTCTGTGTATCCGGCCTGTTTTAAGGTATCTACGCTTAAAAGAGCGGGAGCCGGGCCGCTGGCGTTTAAGCCGTAAAGCTTTCCTTCGTGCCAGATCAGGGCAAAGCCGTCACCGCCCATATTGCAGGACATGGGCTCCACCACAGCCAGACAGGCGGCTGCGGCCAGGGCTGCGTCAAAGGCATTGCCGCCTTTTTTGATCATATCCAGGCCTGCCTGGGCAGCCAGGGGCTGGGAGGCGCAGACCATTCCCCGGCGGCCATAGACAAGACGGCGGCGGGATGGATAGCGGTACTGGAGCGGGTCAAAATGAAGATCCATGAAATTTCCTCGCTTTCTTAATTTAAATAATCTCTTACAAACTGTACCAGCACGGCGGTTCCGGCGGCGATACAGTCTTCGTCAAATGTATTTTTGGAATTGTGGATCCCGTGTCTGGTATTGGGATCACTGTTTCCCGAGCCTAAGCGGAACTGGGCGCCGGGAGCATATTCCGGGAACAGGCAGGAGAAGTCCTCGGAGCCCAGGGAGGGGCTGTCGAAGGTGAAGATCCGGTCTGCACCGATGGTCTTTTCTGCGGCCGCTGCCACCAGATCGACGACAGTATCGTCGTTGACCAGAGGCGGCATACCGTCGCCCCAGGTGATCTCGCCCTTTCCGCGGAGGGTCTCCGCTCCCAGGGTCACGATCCGTTCCACGGACTGCTTCATGGACTCCCGAAGTTCCGGCGTCAGGGTCCGGAGGGTTCCCTGCATTTCCACAAAATCCGGTACGATATTGGCCGCCTTGCCGCCCTGGATGTTTCCGATGGTGAGGACGGCGGAGGAGATGGGATGGTTTTCCCTGGAAACGATGGTCTGGAGCTGGGTCAGCACATAGGCGCTGATCATCACCGGATCCACGAAATTTTCCGGGTGGGCCCCGTGGCCGCCTTTTCCGCTGATCTTAATATGGAAGAAATCGTTGGAGGCGCATCCAGGCCCTTTCTTTAAGGCAATGGTCCCGGCGTCGTATTCCGGAGACACGTGGAGGCCGATGAACACATCGGGCTTTGCGGCCCTTGTAAAATCACAGTCGATGAACTGCTTTGCACCGCAGCCCTTTTCCTCGGCCGGCTGGAAAAGGAACATGACGGTTCCAGAAAGCTCGTCCCGGATCTGGGAAAGGACCCGCGCACAGTATAAAAGCACAGTGGTGTGGATATCATGACCACAGGAATGGCAGACATTGGGAATTTCGGATGCAAATGGGAGCTCTGTCAGCTCCGGCATGGGCAGGGCGTCGATATCCTCCCGGATGGCCACGGTCTTTCCGGGCTTTTTGCCGCGGAGGATGCCGAGCACTCCGGTCTTTAAGCCGATCTCGGCGATCTCAATGCCGTATTCCGTCAGCTTTTCCCGGATCAGCTTCGTGGTTTCAAATTCTTCATTGCTGAGCTCCGGATGCTGGTGGATATGACGGCGGATGGCGGTCATTTCTTCATTCAATGGCAGGACCAGTTTCATGGTTTCCATAGGAGTTCCTCCTGTTTCGTTTGAATTTTCCAACATGTTTTTATTTTAAAACAGAATGAGGGAAAATACAATCCAAATTGTATGAAACATGGGGGAGCCGTCCCGGGGCCAGAAACCTGTTGCAATTTGCGACAAAAAATTTTATAATAAAATTTAATATTATCATGGGCATGATGTGGATACGGGGAATTGGGAGATCCTGGAGGCCCGGGTGAGGGAAGGTGTGAGCGTATGGAAGAAAAACTGAAAAGCATAGAAGTGGAACTGGAGGCCCCGGCAGATTTTACCAGCCCCGACGTGCTGTATGAGGATCTGGTAAAGAGCATACGGAAATATCATCCGTCTGACGATCTGGGCATGGTGGAAAAGGCGTATCAGATCGCCCGGGATGCCCACAAGGACCAGAAGAGAAAATCCGGGGAGCCATATATCATCCATCCCCTCTGCGTGGCGATCATTCTGGCGGACCTGGAACTGGACAAGGAATCCATCATCGCCGGTATCCTCCATGACGTGGTGGAGGATACGGTTCTGACCGAGGAGGAACTGGCGGCGATCTTCGGAAAAGAGGTGGCCCTGCTGGTGGACGGCGTCACAAAGCTGACCCAGCTGTCCTGGTCTGCCGATAAGGTGGAGATGCAGGCGGAGAACTTAAGAAAGATGTTCCTGGCCATGGCCAAGGATATCCGGGTCATCCTCATCAAGCTGGCGGACCGCCTCCACAACATGCGGACACTTCAGTACATGAAGCCGGAGAAACAGAAGGAAAAGGCCAGGGAGACCATCGAGATCTATGCGCCTCTGGCGGACCGTCTTGGTATTTCCAAAATAAAGATCGAGCTGGACGACCTGGCGCTGAAATACCTGGAGCCGGACGTTTATAATGATCTCCAGGAAAAGATATCCCTGACCAGCGAGGCCAGGCAGAATTTCATTGACGAGATCATCCAGGAGATCAGCACCCACATGAAGCATGCGGAGATCGAATGTGAGGTCAGCGGCCGGGTGAAGCACTTCTTTAGTATTTATAAGAAGATGGTGAACCAGAACAAGACCCTGGACCAGATCTATGATATTTTTGCAGTGCGGATCATTGTGGATACGGTGAAGGACTGCTATGCAGCCCTGGGTGTGATCCATGAAATGTACAAACCCATTCCGGGCCGGTTCAAGGACTATATCGCCATGCCAAAGCCCAATATGTACCAGTCCCTGCATACGACCCTGATCGGGAACAACGGCCAGCCCTTTGAGATCCAGATCCGGACCTTCGAGATGCACCGGACGGCAGAGTACGGAATCGCGGCCCACTGGAAGTATAAGGAAAGCGGCAGCGGCCACATTGCAGCCGGAGACGAGGCCAAGAAGTTAAGCTGGCTGAGACAGATCCTGGAGTGGCAGCAGGATATGTCGGACAACAAAGAATTCCTGAGCATGCTAAAGAGCGATCTGGACATGTTCTCCGACAACGTTTACTGCTTTACGCCCAACGGCGATGTGAAGGCCCTGCCCAGCGGCTCCACGGCCATTGATTTTGCCTACGCCATCCACACGGCTGTGGGAAATAAGATGGTGGGCGCCCGGGTCAACGGGAAGCTGGTGAACATCAACTATGTGATCCAGAACGGAGACCGGATCGAGATCATGACCTCCCAGAACTCCAAGGGCCCCAGCAGAGACTGGTTAAACCAGGTCAAGAGCAGCCAGGCGAAAAATAAGATCAATTCCTGGTTCAAGCAGGAGAGGAAGGCCGATAACATCATCAAGGGCCGGGAGCTGATCGACCGGTACTGTAAGGCCAAGGGGATCAACTTTGCCGATATCAGCAAGCCCGAATATATGGATAAGGTCTTAAAGCGCTATGCCTTCCAGGACTGGGATTCGGTACTGGCCTCTGTGGGCCACGGCGGCTTAAAAGAGGGCCAGGTCATCAATAAGATGGTAGAGGAACGGGAGAAAAAGCTGAAGCGGGAAGTGACCGACGCGACGATCCTGGACACCATTGGAGACAACAACCGGGCGGCTGTGGTGCCCATGCGCGGAAAGAGCAAAAGCGGCATCGTGGTCAAGGGGATCCATGATCTGGCAGTGCGCTTCTCCAAATGCTGCAACCCGGTGCCGGGAGACGAGATCGTGGGCTTCGTGACCAGAGGCCGCGGCGTTACCATCCACCGGACCGACTGCATCAATGTGCTGAACCTGCCGGAAATGGAGCGGAACCGGCTGATCGACGCCGAATGGCAGGCGGAGGAGGACGAGAAGGGAACGGCCACCTATGCCACCGAGATCTCCATTTATGCCAATAACCGGATCGGTATGTATGTGGATATTGCCAGGATCTTCACAGAGCGGGAGATCGATGTGACCAATATGAACGCCCGGACCAATAAGCAGGGCAAGGCCACCATCACCATGTCCTTTGATATCCACGGAACAGAAGAATTAAATACTCTCATGGCCAAGATCCGCCAGATCGACGGGGTCTTAGACATCGAGAGGACCACAGGCTGATAAAAATACGGGGAGTCTGCCACGCCAAACGGCCGGCGGACTCCATCATCTTTGAAAGGGAAAGAAAACAATGAGCGGAATTTGCGTAAAGAATCTGACAGTGGGAATGGTAGAGACCAACTGCTGCCTGGTCTATAATGAGGAGACAAAACAGGCGGTGATCGTAGATCCGGGCGATGCAGCAGATGTGATCCGGGAGGAATGCCGGAAGCTGGAGCTTTCGCCGGAGCTGATCCTTCTGACCCACGGCCATTTTGACCACATTATGGCGGCAGAGGAGCTTAAGAAGGAATGGGGAATTAAGATCTGTGCCTGTGAAAAGGAGCTGGAGGTCTTAAGAGACAGCAAAAAGAACCTGATGATGGATTATTACAGAAAGGATTACACGCTGGAGCCGGATCTGACGGTCTGTGACGGAGAGACCTTTGAGGCCGCGGGCGTGACCTGGAAGGTGATCGAGACCCCTGGCCATACCATCGGCTCCTGCTGCTACTATATCGAGTCTGAGGATCTTCTGTTTGCGGGCGACACCCTGTTCCGCACCTCCTACGGCCGGGTGGATCTTCCCACAGGAGATGCCATGTCCATGCTGGCCTCGGTGAAGAAGCTTTTAACGCTTCCGGAGACGGTGAAGGTATATCCGGGCCATATGGGCGTTACCTCCATTGAATATGAAAAGAAGCACAATCCCCTGGCGAGGTACTAGAAATGATCGGAATTTTACTGAATGATGCTTCCTATGAGCAGGACATCCGGGAGCTTTTAATGGCGTTCTATCCAGGAGAGGGCTTTGCCCATGAAAGGACCGGGGGCGTGGACTTTTATGTGGAAGGAACGTATGAGCCGGAGTCCGGCACATTTTCCCTGGATATCCTGGAAAATGAAGAGAAAAAGGCGGGAGCGGCATTTCCCATCTCTTATGAGAACCGTCTGGAAGCCAAGACCGCCATCAAACGGGAGCTTTACGGCCTTCTTTCTGCCCGTACCGGAAAGACTCTTCCATGGGGGACCCTTACCGGGATCCGTCCCACAAAGATCGCCTTAAGCCGGCTGGACCAGGGCGTTCCGGAGGAAGAGATCCGGGAATTCATGGAAAAGACCTATCTGACCAGCAGAGAGAAGATCGATCTGAGCCTGGAGATCGCGGAGCGGGAAAAGGAGCTCCTGAGCCATATCGACTATGAAAACGGATACAGCCTGTATGTGGGGATCCCCTTCTGTCCCACCACCTGCCTGTACTGCTCCTTTACCTCCTACCCCATCGGGGCCTGGGAAAAGAAAATGGACCAGTACCTGGCCGCTCTTTTTAAGGAGCTGGATTATGTGGCGGAGACTATGAAGGGACGCACCCTGGATACGGTCTACTTCGGGGGAGGAACGCCAACGGCCTTAAAGGCAGAGGAGCTGGATGCCATCCTCACCCGGATCGGGGAGCGGTTCGATCTTTCTTCTGTGAAGGAGTTTACAGTGGAGGCCGGACGGCCCGACAGCATCACTGAGGATAAGCTGAAGACCCTGCGGGCCCACGGGATCTCCAGGATCTCCATCAATCCCCAGACCATGAAGCAGTCCACCCTGGATCTCATTGGCCGCCGCCACACGGTGGAGATGGTGAAGGAAAAATACCGTCTGGCGAGAAGGCTGGGCTTTGATAACATCAACATGGATCTGATCATCGGCCTGCCGGAGGAGGATATAAACGACGTGCGGGCCACTATGGAAGAAATAAAGGAGCTGGCCCCCGACAGCGTTACGGTCCATTCCCTGGCCATCAAGCGGGCTGCCAGACTCAATATCTTTAAGGAACGGTATGCGGACTTAAAGATCGAGAACACCCAGGAAATGATCGATCTGACGGCAGAGTACGCCAGATCCATGGGCCTGGTACCCTATTATCTGTACCGCCAGAAAAACATGGCCGGCAATTTTGAAAATGTGGGCTACGCGGCCCCGGATAAGGCGTGTATCTACAACATCCTCATCATGGAGGAAAAACAGACCATAGTCGCCTGCGGGGCCGGGACCACGACGAAGGTGGTATTCCCTACGGAAAACCGTCTGGAGCGGGTGGAGAACGTCAAAGATGTGGATCAGTATATCGCCCGCATCGACGAGATGATCGGAAGAAAAGAAAAGATGCTTGAAAAACTGGATGGGCTGTCGTAAACTTACCATCAGACATAAAATATGGAGGAACGAGTATGGCGTTAAAGAAAAAGCCGGTGACCGGCATGAAGGATATCCTGCCCCAGGAAATGCAGATCCGCGATTATGTTCTGAACCAGATCAAGGAAACGTACCGCGGCTTCGGATTCTCTTCCATTGAGACTCCCTGTGTGGAGCACATCGAAAACCTGTTAAGCAAGCAGGGGGGAGACAATGAAAAGCTGATCTTTAAGGTATTAAAGAGGGGCGAGAAATTAAACTTAGAGGCAGCAGAAACAGAAAATGACCTGGCAGACAGCGGCCTGCGCTACGATCTGACGCTCCCGCTGTCCAGATACTATTCCAACAACGCGGCCAATCTGCCGTCGCCCTTTAAGGCGCTCCAGATCGGAAGCGTATGGAGGGCAGACCGCCCCCAGAAGGGCCGTTACCGCCAGTTTGTCCAGTGTGACATCGACATCTTCGGCGACGCCACCAGCCAGGCGGAGATCGAGCTGGTGCTGGCGACCACCACAGCTTTAAAGAAGATCTGCCCCAACAACCAGTTTGAGGTCCGTATCAACGACAGGAAGATCCTGCGGGCCATGGCCGTTTACAGCGGCTTCCCGGAGGAGGACATTGAAAAAGTGTTCATCACCGTGGACAAGATGGACAAGATCGGCGTGGACGGCGTGAGAGCGGAGCTGGTGGAAAACGGATATTCCGAAGAAACGGCGGATAAATATCTGGAACTCATGGGACAGGTGACAAATGACGCCGATGGAGTCCGCCGTATGGGAGAGATCCTTTCGGGCGTACTGGAGGACGGTGCAGCTGAAAATCTGGCGGAGATCATGGATACGGTCATGAGCGTGTCCGGCGGAGGCTTCGGACTGAAATTCGATCCCACCCTGGTCCGCGGCATGGGCTATTACACCGGCACGATCTTTGAGGTGGCCATGGAGGGCTTTGGCGGCTCTGTGGCCGGCGGCGGAAGATATGATAAGATGGTGGGAAGATTCACAGGCATGGATACACCGGCCTGCGGCTTTTCCATCGGCTTTGAGCGGATCGTGGGGATCCTCATGGACGCCGGCTTTGTTGTTCCGGAAAAGAATGCCAGAGAGGCCTGGATGTATGAAAAGGGCATGGGAATGGAGCGCCTTTCTGAGATCCTCAAGGAGGCCATGGCTGCCCGGGCAGAGGGAAAGACGGTTCTGGTGACCCAGATGAATAAAAATAAGAAGTTCCAGAAGGAGCAGCTGGGAAAAGAAGGCTATACGGAGTTTAAGGAATTCTATAAAGAGGAGTTAAAGCGTTAAGCAGGAGGAGAATATCATGGCAGAATCAATGGCAGGCTTAAAGCGTTCCTGCCGCTGTACGGAGGTTACAGAGGCAAACGTGGGCCAGGAGCTGACCCTTATGGGCTGGGTCCAGAAGAGCAGAAATAAAGGCGGCATCATCTTTACAGATCTGAGAGACCGCACCGGGATCATCCAGATCATTTTTGAGGAGAGCGACTGCGGAGCCGAGAGCTTTGCAAAGGCAGAGCGCTTAAGAAGTGAGTTTACCATCGCGGTGACCGGCGTGGTGGAAAAGCGTTCCGGCGCGGCCAACGAAAACTTAAAGACCGGTTCCATTGAGGTACGGGCAAGATCCCTGCGGATCCTTTCCGAATCCGAGGTTCCGCCGTTCCCCATTGAGGAAAACAGTAAGACAAGGGAAGAGGTGCGCTTAAAATACCGGTATCTGGACCTGCGCCGTCCGGATCTCCAGAGAAACATCCTGGTCAGAAGCCGTGTGGCTACCATGGTGCGCCAGTTTTTAGCAGATGAGGGATTTTTAGAGATCGAGACCCCCACCTTAATTAAGAGCACGCCGGAGGGAGCCAGGGACTATCTGGTGCCCAGCCGTGTGCATCCGGGGAACTTTTATGCCCTTCCCCAGTCTCCCCAGCTCTTAAAGCAGCTTTTAATGTGTTCTGGATTTGACCGTTATTTCCAGCTGGCCCGCTGCTACCGGGACGAGGATCTCAGGGCTGACCGCCAGCCGGAGTTTACCCAGATCGACATGGAGCTGTCCTTTGTGGATGTGGAGGACGTGCTGGATGTAAACGAGAGGCTTTTAAAGAAGATCTTCAAGGAGATCTGTGATTTTGATGTGCAGCTTCCCATCCAGAGAATGACCTGGAGAGAGGCCATGGACCGCTTCGGCTCAGATAAGCCGGATCTGCGGTTTGGAATGGAGCTTAAAAATGTGTCCGACGTGGTAAAGGACTGTGAATTTGTGGTGTTTAAGAGCGCTTTGGAAAACGGCGGTTCTGTCCGCGGCATCAACGCAGACGGCCAGGCCGGCATGCCCAGAAAGAAGATCGACGCTCTGGTGGAATACGCCAAGGGCTTTGGGGCCAGGGGACTGGCCTACCTGGCCATCCATGAGGACGGCTCCTATAAGTGCTCCTTCGGAAAGTTCATGAAGGAGGAGGAGCTGGACGCCCTGGTAAAGGCTATGGACGGAAAGCCGGGAGACCTGTTATTCTTTGCCGCCGACAAGGATAAGGTGGTATTCGACGTTCTCGGAAACCTCCGTCTGGAGCTGGCAAGACAGCTGGATCTTCTTAAGAAGGATGACTTTAAGTTCCTGTGGGTGACTGAGTTCCCGCTTTTAGAGTACTCAGAGGAAGAGGACCGGTATGTGGCCATGCACCATCCGTTCACCATGCCCATGGAGGAGGATATCCCCCTTCTGGACAGCGATCCGGGCGCAGTGCGTGCAAAAGCATACGATATCGTGTTAAACGGAACAGAGCTGGGCGGCGGTTCTGTGCGTATCCATCAGGGAGATATCCAGGAGAAGATGTTTGAGGTCCTAGGCTTTACGCCGGAGCGGGCCAACGAGCAGTTCGGCTTCCTTCTGGATGCCTTTAAATATGGCGTTCCGCCCCATGCCGGCCTGGCCTACGGCCTGGACCGTGTGATCATGCTGATGGTGGGAGCCGACAGCATCCGCGACGTGATCGCTTTCCCGAAGGTAAAGGATGCCTCCTGTCTGATGATGGAGGCTCCGTCGGAGGTGGATGTGAAGCAGCTGGAGGAGCTTCATATCGCTGTGGTTCCGGAGGAGAAGGAACAGGAATAAAGAAGAATAAAGAGGGCATCGGCAGCCGCCGGTGCCCTCTTATTTGGTTAGTGGGAAGAAATAGCTGTCCTGCCGCACTTTCGGATGGAAGGTCAGAAGGAGCGGAAAAGAAAATACAGGATCATCAAAACGAATACGATATTTATACTGTTATATATAAGTGTACTATGTTTAGAATTGCGGATCTTTTCCAGTACATATATCTGGATGGATATCATGAGGAAATAGCGTATCACATCCAGAACGGTCGGAAGGATGGAGAGGGGGAAAACAGGATACCGGGGTCTTGTGTGAATAGAGGAAATAATCCCCAGGGCCAGGGCCGCTATAAAAGCTTTTTAATATTTTGGCTGCATTGAAAACTCCTATTACTGCAATTCGCTGTTTACAAGGTTATCTGGTAAAAAGGACTATTCTCCCGTCCATCCAGCCCAGTATTGAGATCCGCTATATCCACTTACGGCCACAATTTATCACTTTGATGTATTCGTACCTTTATAGTTTTTTATAAGAATCAATAAAAACGGTTTATATGAATGCAACAGGAGAAAAAGATTATCTAATATATATATAATACATTGAAATATAAAGAAAATCAATGGATTAAAACGATAAATTCAAAAAACTTTCTGAGAGAACCCCACTTATTCTAAAGCGGCCCCTGGCTTTGTGAAACTTTAGTGAACTGATGGTATTTTACCGGTCATTCTGCTAGAATACAGGTAGAAAAGGAAACGAACAAGGAAGGTGGAAAAATGGATGCTGTTAAGGTTCTGATGGTGGACGACGAGGCCAGGATGCGAAAGCTGGTAAAGGATTTTCTGGCCATCAAGGGATATAAGGTGATCGAAGCAGAGGACGGGGAGCAGGCGGTGGATATCTTTTTTAAAGAAAAGGATATCGGTCTGGTGATCCTGGACGTGATGATGCCGAAAATGGACGGCTGGGAGGTATGCCGGACCCTCCGCCGCTATTCCCAGGTGCCGATCATCATGCTGACGGCCCGGTCCGAGGAACGGGACGAGCTTCTGGGGTTTGAACTGGGAGTGGACGAGTATATTTCCAAGCCCTTCAGTCCAAAGATCCTGGTGGCCCGCATAGAGGCCATTTTAAGGCGGGGAAATGCCGGAACGGGAGAGATCCTGGAGGCAGCCGGGATCCGGGTGGATAAAGACGCCCACGAGGCCAGTGTGGACGGCCAGCCGGTGGATCTGAGCAATAAGGAATTTGAGCTTCTGACATATTTTATGGAAAACCAGGGGATGGCCCTGTCCAGGGAAAAGATCCTGAACAATGTGTGGAATTACGATTATTTCGGCGACGCCAGGACCATCGACACCCATGTAAAGAAGCTTCGCAGTAAGTTAGGAGAAAAGGGTGAGCTCATAAAGACCATCTGGGGCATGGGATATAAGTTTGAGGTGAACGCATAATGAAATCCATACGGACACGGATGACGGTGATCTTTGTGGGCCTTATGATGGCCATGATCGCCGTGATCTGGGGGATCAACAAATGGTATCTGGAAAAATATTATATAACTGAGAAGGTGGAGTCCATTGAAGCGGCCTACGATGCGTTCAACTGGCAGCTGGAGTCCAACGCAGAGCGGGGGATCTCCATCCAGGAGGCCATGAAGCGGGAGCAGGATGCAGACGGAAACATAAAGGAAGGAAATCTCCAGAAGCTGTTCCGGGATTTCAGCGACAAGGCCAATGTTTCCATGCTGATGATCGACAACAGCGCCGATTCGTCGGCAGTCTATTCCACAGCCAGGGACGCGAAATTTTTAAGGGACCGGATGGAGCGGTATATTTTTGGAAAAAACCATATGGACGTAAAGGTGCTGGAGGAGAATGAAGCCTATACGCTCCAGGTCACCTTCGACCCGTGGAGAGACGGCAGCTATCTGGAAAGCTGGGGCTTTTTTTCGGACAACAGCACAGCTTTCATTATGAGCACCCCTCTTTCCAGCATCAGCGAGAGTACCATGCTCTCCAACCGGTTTCTGGCTTATGTGGGCATCTTTGCCGTACTGATCGGCGGGATCGTGGTCTATTTTGTGGCAGGACGGCTTACGGTCCCCATTAATCAGCTTTCCAGGCTTTCGGAAAAAATGTCCCAGCTGGATTTTGACGCCAGATATGAACCGGAGAAGGGGGAGTATACAGAGATCGGGGTCCTGGGAAAGAATATGAATACGCTGTCCAGGCGCCTTAGGGATACCATCGGTGAGCTGAAATCTGTCAATAACCAGCTTCAGAAGGATATTGAGGAGAAGACACGGATCGACGAGATGCGAAAGGAATTCATTGCCAACGTATCCCATGAGCTGAAAACGCCCATTGCTTTGATCCAGGGCTACGCAGAGGGCCTCCAGGAAGGCATGGGCGAGGATAAGGAGAGCCGGGATTATTACTGTGACGTGATCGTGGATGAGGCCGGAAAGATGAATAAGATGGTAAAACAGCTTTTGACCCTGTCATCTCTGGAAAGCGGCAGCGACCGGACGGTCATGGAACGGTTCGACCTGACTGAGCTGATCCAGGGAGTCATCAATTCAGCGAGGATCATGGTCCAGCAGGCGGAAGCAGAGGTGAAGTTTGAATGCAGCGGCCCGGTGTGGGTCTGGGCAGATGAATTTAAGATCGAAGAAGTGGTGACCAACTATCTGAGCAATGCCATCCATCACGCCGGAGGGGAGAAAAAAATCGTGATCCGCATTACGAGAGATGGAGATAAGGTCCGGGTATCTGTATTTAACACGGGAACGCCGATCCCCGAGGAGGCGCTTCCCAACCTGTGGATGAAGTTCTATAAGGTGGATAAAGCGAGGACCAGAGAATACGGCGGGACCGGCATCGGTCTTTCCATTGTGAAGGCCATCATGGATGCCCATCATGAATCCTGCGGCGTGGAAAACTGGGAAAACGGAGTGGAATTCTGGTTTACATTGGACGGCAGCAGCCAGTAAAAAGTCCAGGCGGCATATCTTGTGTTTTGCACAGGATGTGCTGCCTTATCTTGTATATATAAAAGGAACAGAAAAAAGAAACGTGAAAAACGCAAAAAAAAATGAAAAAAAGATGTTGACATTTGGCAGAACATCTGGTATTCTAATACCCGTCCCAAGCGACCGGGACAGACTTCTGAAAGAAACCCAAGGGTTTCGGAAAGAAATCAAAAAGAAATTTAAAAAAGTTCTTGACAAACAGAACACAGCATGATATAATAAACAAGCTGTCACTGAGAAAGACAAGAACAGCACAGAACCTTGAAAACTGAACAGTATGTAAAACCCTGAAAATTCTTATAAAATGGCCAAAAGGTTTCGGCCATGAATGAGAACATTCAGAACAAAAACCTAAACAACAGTAGAACGGTTTAAAGATTAGCCAAGCGAATTTTTGAACTGGACAAACACTTAAACATGAGAGTTTGATCCTGGCTCAGGATGAACGCTGGCGGCGTGCCTAA